>Ga0172382_10003502_pt1 | contig 24865 bp, 23 predicted proteins | sample Leawel138RmetaG_FD_122245 | JGI IMG/M metagenome (GOLD analysis project Ga0172382, IMG submission 122245) | Leachate microbial communities from a municipal landfill in Southern Ontario, Canada - Leachate well 138R metaG | ecosystem: Engineered > Solid waste > Landfill > Unclassified | place...
AAATCATTTTTATTCCAAACTCTATTAATTAAAATCATATAAAATACCTATTAGTAAGTTTCTCGATTTTTATGCTTGTCACCCCATCATGACCAGGTAATACTTTCATATCGGGATTTAGTCTTTTTAACTTATCAATTGACTGCATCATTTTATATGTGTTACCACTGTACAAATCACATCTTCCAACGCTACCTTTAAATAATGTATCTCCAGAAAACATATTATCTTCAATTATATAACATAATGAACAGTCCGTGTGACCAGGAGTTTCAAGCACCTTGATTTTAAAAGGCCCAATTGTAAAGTCTCCTTCTCTTAAAAAACTAAACTTTGAATCCTCATATTTAAAAACCATACTTTTCTTTGCAATAGTTGAATAATTCTTGTTCTCGTCCTCTAACTTTTCTCGAGCATTCAAATGGCAATGAATAAGAACATTGTGATTATTTAAAAACTCATCCAAATTTGATATATGATCGAAATGTCCATGTGTTAAAAAAACGCCAAGAACTTCATTACCGTCAAGTGCTTTAGATAAATTAGAATATGGTACACAAGGGTCAATAACAATGGACTTGTTATTATCTGTGATTACATAACAATTAGCATTAAAAAACCTACTATTAAATCTATCTATTTTCATTATCTTAAACCCCATTTCAGAATAAACTCATCTTTAACAAAAGACATTTATAACCTATGATTCTATTATAATTACTATGTCTTTAAAATATTATATCACACAAATAAAAATATAACAAAAGAAAAAAGCACTATATTTTTATAGAGCTTTAATTTTCTTTAATTATAACGAATCGAACTTATATCTTTTAATAATTTATCTAGAGAATATTTTTCTCTTTCTTCTTCTAAAAATATTTGCACAATAACATCATATAAATCTATCAAACACCATGCTTCTCCCTCTTCAATCCCCTTAGTATCGAACTCTTGCTTAATATAAGAAACTGCTGCTTTCATTTGTTGTTGGCTAAAAGCTGTAGAAACAATCATGTAATCAAATAATGGTGTATTTTTTTTCATATTGTATGCAATTGTATTATAAACCAAATTATGGTCCATAACCTTTACAATACGGTTAATCTTTGAAACATCATTATCTAAATAAATTTTATAATAATCATATGCTTTGATTGTTTCATTATGAAGCTTCTGATTGTTTTTTATCGCTTTACTTAATTTAAAATCAAGTATCATCGCAACTGCCTTTTTTATGTCTTCATTAGCAACTTGTCTTACTTCATTTACACCTTCACGTAAGTCTTCAGTAAAATCAGCGACAAATATGACTTCAGAGAATAAACTCATATTAGGTTTGCCAGTAGTATGGCATTCAATAGCTTTTAATATGTTCTCATTAGTAATACCTAACTCTTTTTGAATAATGTATGGACCTAATATTGCATGCAAAACTTTAAAATTAGTATCTAATATTCCACTATCTAAGCCAAATTCTTTGACAACATTAAAATAATCATCCATATTACAAAATTTAGCATAATCATGAACAATACCAGCTATTTCTACATGCTTTTTATCTAAATCCAAATTATGTATTTCACACAATTCTAAAGCTTTTTTAGCTACACTTAATGAGTGCTCATATCTCTCTTGCATCTCTTCATTATTACTTGCTAAAAACTTATCCCAAATTTTCTTTTTTAAATCTATCATATTATAGCCTTTCTTTTTGTTATATCTACATTCTTGAAAGTTTTAATCTCTATTTTTCCTTCTCCGTAGATACTTATAAACCCTAATCCACTTATTACTAAATCGATTTTATCTTCTAAATCAAAATTAAAAGTTAATACTTTTATGTTTCCTAATCTGATTCTTTCTTGAGTGTTTGGTATTTTTAAAATATCATCTACATGTTTTTCATAAAAATCATCAGCATTCTCCAACTTGGTTCGATGGATAAGTAAATCATTATTAAAATTAGTAACAAATGAACTTCTTTCTCCATTAACAAAATCTATTCTAGCAAAACCTTGAATAAATAGTGTTTGTTTTGGGAATAGCTGAAATGTTTTAGGTTTGATGAATTTCTTGGGAGTTATCGTTTCCAAAGACTCTTTATCCAAATAATACATTAGATGTTTTTTGTTAATAATTCCTGGGGTATCAACTAAATAGGTTTTCTTATCATAAGGTATATATATATTATCAGTTGTAGTATTCATGGTATTGCTTACAGTAATTATATTCTCTTCATTAACCATATTTTTAATTATTTTATTGATAATGGATGATTTACCTACATTAGTCATTCCAACAAAATACACATTCTTATTACCTTTATATTTAGCAATCAAATCAATAAGGTTTTGAATGTCATTAGCCTTAAAACTACTAATTAATGCAAGATCAATATATTTAATATTTAAGTCTTTTAATAAAACTCTTAAATAGTGATTAATACGATTAATATTTATTGAATTCATATATAAATCAACCTTATTAAAAGCAAATATGATATTCTTCGTATTAAATAATTTATTTATGTTTGTTAGTAGTGTTCCATTTAAGTCAAAGATATCAACAACATGAACAATTAAGCCATTATTTTCCTTAATTGATTCTAAGTTTTCTAAGTATTCCTTACTATCAAACTCATATTCAATATTAGAATTATAGTTTCTAAGTAAAAAACATCTTTTACAGTAGAAATCTTCCTTCTTCTTTTCATAAACTAATGGATCAATATAGCCTTTTTTACTTATATCTTCGGTTTGAATAATAGCTCCACACCCAACACATTTTTCTTTCATTTTAATCCTCTAATTTCATAATTTTATTATATACTTCTGGATACTTCTTCTTAATTCTGTTTAACGTAATTCTTTCCATATGTCTATTTATTTTTGTATACCATTTCTCAGATTTTTTCTTTATTGCCTTAACCAATATTGTATCAATATTAACTCTACTACCACCCAACACATCAGTCATTAATTGGTCACCAATTGCAATCACTAAAGATGTGTCTTTAATATTTAATATTTTAAATGCTTTTTTATAACCTCTTTTTAATGGTTTTGCAGCAGATGACACATATGGAACTTTTAGAGTAGCGGCGAAATTACCGACACGTTCGGATTTATTATTAGAAATAATAACAACTTTAAAACCGATATTTATCAATTCTTCAAAAAACTGAACATGTTCTTGATTGGGTATACTAACATCATAAGGGATAATGGTGTTATCCAAATCAATTAATATATATCTTTTATTTTGATTAAACAAATTTTTGTAGTCTATATCAAATATTGTTTTATAAACACCATAAGGCAAGTAACTCTTTAACTTGAAAATTTTGAACATAATACCCTCCACTTAAAACTATTATACCACATAATCACAGCTTTTTTCCATATAAAATACACAAAATAAAAAACCTTGATATCAAGGTTTTCAAAGTAAATGTGCTCCTAGTTTTTCAGCAATTTCCTTATCTTCATTCGGCCAATAAGATGATTGAACTTCACCAACATGCATTTTTTCAAGTAACAATAAACATATGCGAGATTGACCGATACCACCGCCAATAGTTAATGGTAAATTATCATTAATAATATCTTGATGATATGGAAGTATTAATCTTTCATTTGTATTACTAATTTGTGTTTGTGTCAGCAAACTATTCTTGTCAACTCTAATACCCATGGAGGAAACTTCAACAGCTGTTTCTAATACATCACTCCATAATAATATATCACCATTTAGATTCCAATCATCATAATCCGGAGATCTTCCATCATGAGGTTCTCCGTTAGACAAATTATGACCTATTCCAATAATAAAAACTGTTTTTTTATTCTTGCAAATTTCATTTTCTCTCTCTTTAGGAGACAAATTAGGATACATTTGTAATAATTCCTCAGATGTGATATAGAAAACATCTTTATTGATTTTAAAATCTAAATTTGGAAATTTGATTTTTAATTCTTCATTAGTTTGATATAAACTAAAAATAATTTTATTAACAATTGATTTTAAATAATCACAATTTCTATTATTTGCTTCAATAACTTTTTCCCAATCCCATTGGTCAACATAGATTGAATGAAGATTATCAACTTCTTCATCAGGTCTAATTGCATTCATATCAGTATACAAACCATAACCATTTAAAAAACCATATTTAGATAGAGCATTTCTTTTCCACTTTGCTAAAGATTGAACGATTTCTAGTTCTTGATTGTGTTTTCCAGCAGTAAACCCAACTGGTTTTTCAATTCCATTCAAGTTGTCGTTTAAACCTGTGGATGGGTCCACAAATAATGGAGCAGAAACTCTTATCAAGTCTAAATTTAGACTTAAAAATCTCTCAAAATTATCTTTTATAAGTTTTATCGCAATTTCGGTCTCTTTTAAAGTAAGCTTGTTTTGGTATTTTCTTGGGATTGTTATCATTTTTTACTCCACCTTTGGTAAACTTGCTGCTGCTATTGACTGTCCAACACGTCGATTCATCTCAGATGGTAGATGCATAACAATATTAGCTAATTCATTGAACTCATTATATAATACTTCACGAGCCTTAGCAACAATCGAGTTACCGCCTTTTCCACTCATAACACGACCTAACAATAGAACATGTTTAATATCATAAAACATTGCATAATATGCTATTGTATATCCTAAATATATACCAATGTTCTCAAAAATTTCATTAGCAATCGGGTCATTGTCTCGATTCATATCTTGGATTATTGATAATTTTTTAGCTGGAGAGAATTCTTCATCAAGTTTAATACCCGCATAACCTGCAAGTTTAATTACACTATCCTGAGAGAAATATTTAACTCCACATCCGTAATCTCCACTCCATTCATCAACCATTGCATCAGTATTAAAATCAACTGGAGCAAATGCTAATTCATTTAGCCAACCTAGTAATTTACCACCTTGTCCAATATATCCACCAGCTTCACTTGTTCCCATAGCTATACCTAAAACCTTATCGTCATTAAGCTCCATAGCACCAGCTAAAGCAGTAACATCGCCATCATTTGCAACAACAATTGGAACATCTCCAAATTCTTTAGCAATATCTAGATATATATTTTTGACTTTTGAATCAAATTCTTCTTCAGGTACTTTAATAAATAATGAAGCTACCATTATTCTATTATCAACAACAATACCTGCTGTTGATACTCCAATAGCATCAACTTTTGGTAAATATGAAGCTGCTGAACGCATAGATTCTAAAATACCTTCACGATGATATTTTGGATCAGAATTAATTTTAGGGAACCATACAGTCTCATCCGAAAATTGGACTTCACCATTTATCACTGCACTTACTTTACGGTCACTACCACCAGCATCAAAACCAATCCTGTTTCCATTTAATGCATTCTCCATTGTAATATCTGGAGTAGATGATTCAGGCAAATCATCAAAATCACAATATACTACAGTAAACTCAGACTCGTAAACTCTACCCATAAAATTAGCATCAAAAGATCTTGAACCAGTAGCACTATAATCTTGCATTAATTTATCAGCCAAAACTTTACTTCCAGCAATATATACTTTAAATCCACCAACCATCCATAAAATGGATTTAATGATTCTTTCTATAACAAAATAGTTCTCATCATCATGGCCAGTATTATCAAGAAATGCTGGCATTCTATAAATGTAGTTATAACCTCTAGTTCTTTCCACACAAATAGCTACCTCGGATTCAGAATCACTGTTCTTAACCCTATTTATAAACTCCCTTACTTCCAACACTGCTGGTTTAAAGTTAGGATCTAAACTTGGTATAAATTTCATAATGTCCTCCTATTAACAATCTATTTCATTTTACCACATTTAATTATTAAATTCAATCTTAAAAAGCAAAATAAAAACGTTTAAAAGTTTTTAAAAAAATTATAATTAAAAAAACTGCAAATGCAGTTTTTAATTAATACTTTTGACTATGATATAAAATTCACTTAATTCAGTTTTCACCAAAACGCGTTCTCCTACTTTTGCTTTTAAAATAGACATTCCTAAAGGAGATTCGTTAGAAATCTTTTTTTGTTCTGGATCAGCCTCTAAACTGCCGACCAATGTGAAACTTTGAATCATATTGTTGCTTTCAAATTCAATTTCAATAGTTTTTCCAATATTATCTTTTGACTTGCCATTAATTAAAACATGGTTATTAATAATACTTTCAATCTCTTTTATACGGTTTTCTATTCTTGCTTGTTCGTCTCTAGCAGCATCATAGTCAGCATTCTCTGACAAATCGCCTTGAGCTCTAGCATCTTTTAACGCTTCAATATTACGAACTCGATCAACATTTTTTAATTTGTCTAATTCTTTCTTATAGTCATCTAACCCAGCTTGAGTTAATTGATGTTTGCCATTCATGTTAATGCCTCCTATTTTTGAATACTATTATACTATCATAATGTAAAAAAAGCAAGGAAATTAAAATTGCTTTTTCTTTACTAATCTCAACATATCATTTTTAGTTACTCCAAATGGAATAGCTATTTTAATTATTTGTTTTGGATGTCTAGCGGCATCTAATAAATTACCATCTTCATCCTTTATTTCCTGAACTATAAATCTAAAATTATCAATATTTGGACCAAAAACCTCGATTTCATCCCCAGGTTCAAAATAATTTCTCTGTTCAATAGTCGCAACATTACCATCGTATTCAACAATCACACCAACAAACTCTTTTGTAGGGTGTTCATCTCGATCGTATAATTGTTCTTTTACTGTTACATCGCCAAATAAAAAACCTGTAGATGCTAATCTATTCTCTGCTTTTTTTAACTCTTCATAATAATATTCATAATCAATATTTTTATTTGCTATATAATCATCAATAAACTTTCGGTAAGTTCTAACAACAGTCGCAATATAGTATTCTGATTTCATCCGACCTTCAATTTTTAAAGAATCAATACCCATATCAATCAATCTTGGGATTGCTTGTAATGCTGATAAATCTCTAGCTCCAAAATTGAAGTAAGAATCTTTGTTAATGGTATCATTATCTTTAATAAGATTATAATTCCATCTACACGAATGTGCACAACCTCCACGATTAGCATCTCTATTTACGGAGTGATTACTTAGCATACATCTTCCAGAATAACTAGCACACATACCGCCATGAATAAATACTTCAAGCCCAACAACAGTTTTTCGTCTAACATTTTCAATTTGATCCAAATCTAATTCTCGTGCTAATACAACACGATCAACACCTAAGTCTTTATAATAATTACATGTATGACTATTAGTAATAGAAAGTTGGGTACTTAAATGAACCTCCATTTTTCTTCTAATCCTTAGTGCTGTTTTAACTATATGCATACTTGAAGCTATAATTGCACTCACTCCTACAGATTCCAAAAACTCTAAGTATTCTTCTAATCCTTCATAATCTTCATCATGAGGGATAATATTCATCGTAACAAATACCTTTGCATTATAATCTTTTGCGAATGCACAAGCTTCTTTTATATCATCAAGGTCAAAATTACTTGCTCTTGCCCTTAAACTAAACTTTTTACCACCTATATAAACCGCATCAGCACCATACATTATTGCTATCTTTAACTTATCTAAATTACCAGCAGGAGATAATAACTCAATTCTATTCATTGCTTTTCTCCTTTAATATCTTGGGCTTTTTATAGAGGAAACTTGTTGTGACATCATTATCTATCTTAACAAGCTCAAGATAATTTTCATCACTCAAATCACCTTTTAAACCTTTATTATAAATGTTGATAATTTTGATAAGTTCTTCCTCTTGAATCATTAAACTTTCAATTTTAAACATAAATAAATTATGTAATTTTTCGATTTCTTTGAAAAACAAGTACTTAGAACTAGTATAAATGAAAGTACCATTTTCATTTTCAATAATTGGTTGATTTTCTTTTCTAGTTTCTTCCCTTATATAAAGAATTTCGTTTTTTACGTCTTCACTTAAGTTTTTGGCTTCCTTAAACAAACTCAAAAGTTTTCTTTTTGAGTAAAAAATATTAGAATAACCATACCCATCAATCACAACATTTTCAAGTTCGCTAATTTTAATAATACTTTCAAGAGTTAACTCATTAGAAATTATTACTTTAATGCCCTTCTGTTGATAAAATAATACATCATTATAACTACAAGAAAGGGTTTTTGCTGAAAAGATAAGTTTATCTAATTCATTTTTAGTTTTAAAGTAACTTAAAACTGACATATCAGAGAATATGTAATAATCAATACTAAGAGGATGAACAGAGTCTAAAAACTCATATAGTTCATCCACTTCTTTTTCTTCTATAATCTTATCAATTTTAAGAATTGATAATTTATCATTTCTATGACAATAATCATTAATTTGTACAATATCTTCATAATCTACATACAAATCAGAAGTTGTAGAGAAAGGTTTATAACTAATAATTATTCCATCAAGATTATATTGTTCTATATTATTTATATTTTTAACTTCAGAAATTAATTTCATTTTTTCTTACTCAACGCCATTCCATCACCTATTTCTAAGAAAAGAGTAACAAAATCAGAATGATTGCTCAACCATAAATTATAGTTGTGAATCTTTCTAACTAATGCACGTAAATTACGACTCTCGATATGACTTTCTCCTTCAACCAACCCGTGGAACATCAAATTATCAGAAATAATAATCCCTTTCGGGCTTAATAATTTTGAAAATTTTTCAAAGAAATTAATATATTGAGCTTTTGCTGCATCAATAAATATTAAGTCATAGCTACTTTTTAATAAACTCAAATCAATATTTAATGCATCTGCATAATAGACTTTAATTCTATCTTGTAAATTACAATCATTAATATTTTGTATAGCTAAATCATACATCTTTGAGTCTCTCTCAATAGTATCAATTAAAATAGATTTAGAGATGTTGGCCATATTAATTGCACTATATCCAATAGCTGTACCTATCTCTAAAATGTTAATTGATTCATTAACTCTTATCATTTGAAGTAAAAACATTAATCCTTGATCACTAATAATAGGAACACCATTTAAATCTGCGTAGGATTTAATTTTATCTATATTTACTTCTTCTTCAAGTATATTAAATTTTGAAAGACTAGATTGCATAATTATCCTCATTTTCTCTAGATAATATATTATACACTAAAACTAGATAAATTTCAAGTCATGAAAACTATTAAAATCATCTTGAATAAACAAAAAAATCTCCTTATATCTTGATACCTCACCAAGTAATTTATATAATTTACATTTGTAATATTTAGTATATATATGATGCTGATAAGTTAAGTTTTTTATATTTAGGTAATTCTTTAAATACTCTATTATCTCAAAATTGCTCATCTTTTTTATTTCCATAGCCATTAGTTTAATAAAATTATAATGTATTACATTAGTGTACTCTACATCTAAAGATTTAAAATACTCAAAAAATGCTTTTCTATATATATTTATATTTTCAATGTTACGGTCTAATTTGTATAAACAACTTACTCCATATCCTAATAAAGCCACAAATCTATGCGTATTTAAATTGTGCTTAATAATTAGTTTTACCATTGACTCAAAATCATAGAGTTTTGAATAGACTATGCATTTAGCATAATAATATTCATTAATATGTTCATCAATAATTAAATCCATCTCCATATCATTTAATATTTTTAATGCATCTTCATTTTTCATAATAGTATAAGTATACATTAATTTATTTCTATATTTTCTTGTCATCGGGTAGTAATTATTGTTATTTAATAATTCATAATACTTTATTGTTAAACCATGATCATTAGTATTACATCCAACAATAAAGTGTTGAAAGTCAAATAAAGTTCTTATGATTTCATCATCTACTACTACTTTTTCAATAATATTTAAGTATTTTCTTGCATTAATATACTGATAACCTAATATATAATACTCTATAGTGCAAAACATTAGAACTATCAATTCATAATCACTTAGTGATGATTTAATCTCGTCTATAAAAACTAATTCATTACTAAATTCTTTCAATTTATTTGAAGATAAATAATATATGAGTTTTATTAGAGATTCTCTAATAATAAAATATTCATTGTTTAACTGTTCATATGCTTCTTCAATTTTATCAAATTGAAAATACAAGTAATAATTAAGTAGGTCTTGTAAATTACCATATGTATTAACTTTTAATAACTTATCATAATTTATATTTACTCTCTCAAATAGTTTCTTCATTACAAACTCATCTGGAGATAGCAAATTGTTTTCAATTTTAGATAAGTAACTTTTTGAACAAATTCCCTCCGTAATATCATTTAAAGTTAAATTGGCTTTAAGTCTTTCATTCTTCAAAGTAGCAGAATGCATTGAATAAACCACATGCTTCTCTTCTAACTTTCTTTTTTCTATTAATGATTGAATATTAGTTAATTCTACATCACTTTTTATGTAATATTTACTTATTATAAACACCTCTTTTCTATATATCCACACCTTTTTTTAACTAACCACTAATATAATTTTACTTATTTTAAACAAAAATACAAGAATTTATGAAAAGTGGAAACGAATAAAAAAAATAATGATACTTTTATGTATCAAAATGATAATAATCCATGAAATTTAATCATGGATTACTAGCTTCTTAATATATAACTATATTTTTTTAATCTCTTCTGCAAATCTCTATGGTTTGGTAGATGTTTATACAGTTCATTATAAAAATCAACTGAATGATTTGGTACTATAAAATGGTTGAGTTCATGATGAATGACATATTCTAAAAGAGCAATTGGTAAATGAATAAATGCTTTGTTAATTACTACTTTTTTAGTTTTATAATGACAAACACCCCATTTTGACTTCATGTCTTTAATTATTACTTTTGGAATAAATGTAAAATTATAAAGGGTTAAAATATCGAAAAATTTCTTTTCTACTTCTTCCATTAAATCATTTGATAGTGTTTCTAAACCATTCCCTTTATAGAAAATAATATCATTAACTATCTCATAGTCATTTTTCATTGTATCCCTACAAATAATTTTATAATTCTTTCCAAATATTAAATAATTATCATTATCAATAATAATGGTTTTTATTTTTGCAATTTGTTTAGATATCCATTTTTCATGAATGTTAATAATATCTAATATTTCCTTATTTGTTAGTTTTGTTGGTGAGGTTATTATTACATCTTTTTTATGATTTATTTTAATAAATGTTCTTTTAACATTTTTTTTAATAAATATAATATTAACATTGTTCTCATTAATTTTTATTGTCATATAATTACCTCTACAAGCTGATAATCTATTATAACATAATCATTGAAATATATATATTATAAAGTTAATCTTGAATCTGTTTTTCTATAAAACTATAATATTTATTTTTTCCAACTATTATATGATCAATAAAACTTACACCAACAGTTTTTGCCGATTTAATTATTAAATCCGTCATCTGTTTATCCATTTCGCTTGGCATTGGATCACCACTCGGATGATTATGAGCAATAATAAATCCATAGCAAGAAAGTTTTAGAGCCCATTTTAAAATATCCCTTGGATGTATTATTGTCCTATCAAGAGTGCCAACAGATATTATTTTATCTGCAATGACTTCATTTTTTATATTTAAAAAAATGGCAATTAATGTTTCTTGAAATAAATATTGCATCCGATGTTTTAAAAATTTATAAGCATCTTTAGGTGTTTGTATTATTGTATTTAGTATTAACGGATTAGCTGCTCTTTTACCTAATTCAACAGCAGCTAGAATTTCTATTGCTTTAGCTTTACCAATTCCATTAAACTTGATTAATTCAGTGAAAGTTATTTCGTTCAAATCAGCCATACTTTCAAAATTCTTTCTAAGTTTTCTTGCAACTTCTAAAACAGACTCATTTTTTGTTCCGGTTCTAAGAATTATTGCCAATAGTTCATAATCAGCAAGCGAATTTGGACCTTGATTGATTAATCTTTCTCTTGGCCTTTCATTGATTGGTACTTCTCTAAACTGATATCGCATATTATCACCCAATTATATATTAATTAGCAATTCATTTATTACTAAAAAACTATTAAATCTTTGTTGATTTAATAGTTTTATTAATTATATAAATTTAGCTCTCACTTCGCTAATAAAGAATAAACTACCACAGAAAATAGTAATTTTTTCCTTTTCACTTAAAGATAATCTTATTATGGAATCTAAATCATCAATTATTACTTTATTAGCATGTTGACTAATATTAAACAAATTAATAGATTCATCACTGCGTTTATACATAAAATGAGTAAATATTATCTCATCTACATTTTCTTCAATGGTTTTAATCATATTTGTTTTATCTTTATTACTTGATACTGCAAAAACCAATCTAATGTATTTTGGTTTTAACGTCTTCATAAACTCATTTAGTTTATTTATACCATCAATATTATGAGCTCCGTCAATTATTATTAATGGATTCTTGTTTAACACTTCTAATCTACCCGGCCAAAATGCTTTTTTTAATCCACTACTGACTGATTCATTAGTAATTCTATATTTCTCTTGAAGATAATTAATTACTTCTATTGCTAAAACTGCATTTTCGACTTGATGATATCCCAGCATATTTAACTTAACATTGGAATGTTCTTTATATGAAAAGCTGTAGTAGCCATCTTGATTAGTAATGTTTTTAATCAATGATTTATCAACCATAACCAGTTGAGATTTAGTATTAGTTGCATAATTTTTTATTTGTTTATTAAAACTTTCATTTGAAAACACAATGAATGGTCTGTTTGGCTTCATAATACCTAGTTTATTATTCCAGATTTCTTCAAGTGTATTTCCTAATATCTCCATATGGTCATAACTGACATTGGTAACAACGGAAACTAAAGGATTTATAACATTTGTTGAATCCAATAATCCACCTATCCCAACTTCAATAATAGCAAAATCAACTTTTTTATCTCTAAAATAAAGAAAAGATATTAAAGTCATAACTTCAAAAAATGAAGGTACTCTAATGTTAGACGCTTCTAGCATAGGAAATTTTTCAATAACTAAATTTCCATAATAAATAAAATCGGCATCGCTAATATACTCATCATTTAATGTAATTCTTTCATTGAAAATTACAACATATGGAGAAGTGAAAGTTCCTACATTATATCCATTTTCTAATAGTATAGATTTAATATAGGTAACTGTTGATCCTTTACCATTAGTGCCACCCACATGTATTGATTTAAAACTATTTTGTGGATTATTAAAAAATTCACATAGAGTATGCATATAATCTAAGGATACTTTTTTTTCACTTCTTTTTAAAGACTCAATATAATATCTTAACTCATTAAAATTTTTGAACAAGAGATTCACCTATATTTTCCATAAATTATAATTCAATTAATAACTTTTCTAATTCTTCTAATCTTGATTTATACTCATCAAGTTTTTTCTTTTCCTCTTCAATTTTACTTTGTGGAGCTTTACTAATGAAATTATCATTTTTCAACATTCCTTCACAACGTTTAATTTCTTGATGCATTTTTTTGATTTCAAACTCGATTTTTTTCTTTTCTTCTTCAATGTTAACTAAGCTACTCATCGGTAATACAATTGTTACATTGTTTAATACTGTAACTATAGATTTTGCAGTTTCTACTTCATCAGTAGTAATTACTAAAGATTCGTAGTTTGCAAATTTCTTTAAATAATTAGAATTGTTGTTTAAAAATTTCACATGTTCATCTTGATGAACTTGTAAAATCAAATCTAATGTTTTAGAATTTGGTACATTTTTTAAAGCTCTAGTATTTCTAATTGATGTAATAATATCAAAAATGATTTCCATATCTTTTGATTCATTAAACTCGTATTCTGTTTTAATTGTTGGCCAATCACTAACTGTAATACTGGATTCATTGTATGCTTGATATATTTCTTCAGTAACAAATGGCATAAATGGATGCAACATTTTTAGAATTGCTGTAAGAACATAATTCAGAACTGAACAAGTATTTTTTTTGTGCGATTCGTTATCTCCACCAAAAACAACTTTTGTCATCTCTAAATACCAACTTGCAAAATCATTCCAAACAAAATTATACAATGTTCGAGCAACTTCACCAAATTCATATTTATCATAGTTTTTGTCTACATCTTTTATAACATCATTTAATTGTTTTAATATCCATTTATCTACAGTGTTAAGTAATTTAATATCAATTTTTTCATTATTATAGTTATTACTATCCAAATTAATGCCAATATAGCGAGAAATATTCCATATTTTATTGATATAATTCCAAGCTGCTTCCACTTTAGTGTCAGAATATCTAATATCTTGGCCAGGAGATCCAGCTGTAGTAAGGAAGTATCTTAAACTGTCCATACCATACTGGTTCTTCACATCCATCATATCAACACCGTTACCTAATGACTTAGAAACTTTTTTACCTTCTTCATCACGAATAATTCCATGAATCAAAACATCTTTAAAAGGTCTTCTGCCAGTCAAGTATTTAGACTGGAATCCCATTCTTGCCACCCAAAAGAAAATAATATCATAACCAGTAACTAATGTGTCAGTTGGGAAAAATTTTTCGAAATCAGAAGTTTTCTCAGGCCATCCAAGTGTTGAAAATGGCCATAGAGCGCTTGAAAACCAAGTATCTAATGCATCTTCATCTTGTATCCAACCTTCACCACAAGGTTGTTCTAATCCAACATATACTTCTTCATTTCTATACCAAGCGGGAATTCTATGTCCCCACCATAATTGTCGTGATATACACCAATCTTGAATATTAGTTAACCAGTTCATAAAAACATTTTCGAATCTTGAAGGTATGAAATTTATTTTATCTTCAGTATTCTGCATTTTAATTAATTCCTCTGCTAGAGGTTCCATTTTTACAAACCATTGTTTTGATAATCTCGGTTCTACAATAACACCAGTTCTTTCAGAATGCCCAACGGAATGAATCATCTTCTCAACTTTTATGCATAGTCCTTCTTCTTTTAAATCTTCAACAAGTTTCTTCCTACATTCGAAGCGATCCATACCTTTATACTTGCCAGCTAAATCATTCATAATGCCATCTTCTTCCATACATAGAAGTCTTTCTAAATTATGACGATTCCCCACTTCAAAGTCATTAGGATCATGAGCAGGAGTTACCTTTACAGCACCAGTCCCAAAATCTTTGTCCACATATTCATCTGCTATAACTGGTATTTTTCTTGTTGTTCCTGGTATAAATACTTCTTTACCTACATATTTTAAATATCTTTTATCTTCAGGGTGTACCATTAGAGCAGTATCCCCAAACATTGTTTCTGGTCTAGTAGTTGCTATCTCTAAACCACCTTCACTATCAGCAAATTTATACAAGAAATGATAAAATGCCCCTTCAATATCCTTGTATTCTACTTCAATGTTTGATAAAGCAGTTTTACTTTGAATATCCCAGTTAATTATTTTTTCACCACGATATATCAAACCATCTTGATACATTTTAACAAATACCTTGTTTACTGCATTATTTAAACCTTCATCAAGGGTAAATCTTTCTCTTGTATAATCTAAGCTTAATCCAATTACTGACCATTGTTTTCTTATAAGATCAGCATAGTCTTCTTTCCATTTCCAAGAAACTTCCATGAATTTTTCACGACCCAAGTCATATCTGCTAATTCCTTTTTCTTTAAGGGCGGCTTCAACTTTCGCTTGCGTTGCAATACTCGCATGATCCATTCCAGGTAAATACAAAGTATCAAAATTCATCATTCTTTTTCTTCTAACTATGATATCTTGAAGTGTAGTGTCTAAAACATGTCCTAAATGGAGTTTCCCAGTTATGTTTGGTGGTGGAATAACAATAGTATAAGGCTTTTTATTAATATCACCAGCTGTGAAATAACCATTTTTTACCCAATTACTATATTTATTCTCCTCAACTGTCGTAAAATCATATTTTGTTGATAAGTCTTTTAATTTCATATTAACATCCTTTCATTAAAAAAATCCTTAAGAGTTCAAACTCCTAAGGACGATTTATCGCGGTACCACCTTAGTTCACTGATTAAATCAGTGCACTTAATTACTTTTAACGCAAAGTTACGTGACTTGCTACTCTAGTTCACAAATCCAACTCCAAGGCTACCTTCATATCAAACCAATAAGACATTTCACCATTCTGTCTCTCTCTAATAATTGGAAATAATATTACTCTTCCTCTTCTTTGTTTTTATATATTATAATACATTTATTAATAAAAATCAAGTTTTTTTATTTATGTATATCCCCATTAATTTTAAATTCACTTCTTGGAGATAAACCAACACTAAATATTTTAACTGACTCAGGCATAGTTAAACGTTTAAATTGTTGTTTTAAGAAACGATTAAAAAAGTTTTTAACATAATTGTCTGATTCTTCTTTAGATAAATTCATAAATTTGTTAATTAAATATGAAATCCTATGTTCAGAATCTCCACAAGCTAAAAATCTATACAAAATGAAATCATTAACTTCATACTTTCCTATTATATCTTCTGTTGCTTGATCATTTCCAGTTAATTCAGGTGAGATAGGAGTGTCAATAATTGAATCAATTAATTTGTCTAAATCTTTATATATGGATTTATAGAACTTAACTACTGCTTTTACAGCCGTTTTAGGAAGTCCAGCATTAATACCATACATTGCCATTTGATCCCCATTAAATGTTGACCAACCCAAGGCTACTTCACTCATGTCTGAAGTTCCAATAACTATTGCTCCATGTAGGTTTGCTAAATTCATAAGTGTGTAGGTTCTAAATCTCGCTTGAATATTCTCGTATGTAACATCCTTATCGTTTTTGTTATGACCTATAACATCCAGTTGCCTTTCAACATCAACATCTATATCAATATTAATATGCTTGGCATTACAAAATTTAATTAATTGTAAAGCATTTTTAAAAGTAAGATTGCTTGTGTTTTTTGTCGGTAATGTTACTGCTATTAAGTTTTCTTTTGGTAAATTATATTTTTCAAACATATAATTTAAAGATAATAAAGCAAGGGTCGAATCTAATCCACCAGATACTCCTAAAATGACTTTATTTATACCAATATATTCTAGCCTCTTGTATACACTAGCTGCTTGCATTTCAATAATCTTATAAAATTCTTGTTCTTTTTTCGGAACAAATGGTAACAATTCTAGGTTTCTTTCAAACAAAAAATCCTCATCTTCGCGTATTTCGAAATTAATTCTCGGTAAATCAGCAAATTTTCCTTGAGTGTTTTTTGACCAAGATGAAGTTATTCTTCTGTGATTTATTTCTCCTAAATCAATATCACCAATTATATAATTTGACTGGAAATCTAAATCATTAACATCTGCTATCATATCACCATTTGAATAGATTAGTTTATGATTTGAAAATATAACTTCACTAGTTGATTCACTCATATTATTTGATGCATAGATATATGCGCCATTATTTCTATAAGTTATTGATTTTATAATTGAAGATCTTAAATCTGATTTCCCAATAGTTTCAGGGCTAGCACTAACATTAAAAACCAATTGTGCTCCATTACAGTACAAAATTTCATGAGGTGCAAGTGGACTCCACATATCTTGACATATTTCAACACCAAATAGGAGTTTACTATCATATGACTCGAAAATCATTTGTCCAAATGCAACATATTTATCAAAAATTAAAACTTCTCTTAATCCAACTTCATATCCTGAAACAAACCATCGGTTTTCATTAAACTCATGAGTATGTGGAAGATACCATTTAGGTATAACACCTAATATTTCATTTTTCTTAATTACATACCCAACATTAAAAATATTATTATCAATTTTAAGAAATGTTCCGATAATTGCGATACCATTAAAGTTATTATTTTCTAAAATATACTTCAAAGCATTGTTATTATCACGATGCATATATTCCTGGTATACTAAATCCCCTATTGAGTATCCACAAATAGTTAACTCCGGAAACAAAGCAAAAGACACTTTTTTTTCTTCTAATTCGTTTAATATTTTTATAATTTCTTTTGCATTTTCGCTTGGCAATCCTGCTTTAATTTTTGGACTGACTGCTGCTACTTTAACAAAACCTTGAGAATACATAATTACACCTCATACAAATTATTTGATTTTATATAATTTAAGACATCTACATCTAATACATTTTCTTGTTTTTTAAAACGGAAATCTGAAGATGAGACATTCAATTCTTCATTATCCATTAGAATAAAATTATTTTTATGTTTAGAATATGGCTCTTCACTTAATATTTTATGCATATCTATACCATCCCTAGGGAATACTATAAATTTATTCTCTTTTATTATGTTATTAAAATTAATCCATCCATGTAAATCTCTTAGCTGATCAGCTCCAATTACAAAATGAGGATTTCTAAAAAATTTTAAAGTGTAATAAGTACCAATGAATTTTTCAATTTTATTTTCATAATCAGAAATAATTATGTTAGAATCAATTTTATCCACCAAAATTTTTAACATATTATATCTATGCTTAAATTCAATAAGATTACCATCTTTATATTTATCACCAGCTGGCAATAAAATCAACCTATCATTTGGAAAACTTTTTTTTATCACTTTGATTATCTCAAAATGTGCAATTGTTGGAGGATTAAACGCACCACCATATAAAATATTCATGATTATCACCTGATTAATTATAACATAACCAATGAAAATTATCAATTATTTTCATTTAATAATAATTAATCTGAATAATAATTATCAAAAACTGTTTTTAATAATGTAGGTTTGTTAGTCATTATACCATCTGCTCCAATGTTTAGAAGTTTAATCATATCGTCTTCATCATCAATTGTCCAATAATGAACAGCAATATTATGTCGATGAGCATTTTTAACTAGTCTTTTCGTAGCCAAATTGATTACTGATTGTTTTTGTGGAATTTGCAATACTGAAACTTTATCTTGGAAAAAAATGTCAAGTTTAAGAAACTGTAAAATATAGAATGTAGCTACACTTTTTGTTGCAGGTGAATATTTAAAATCAGGATACTCTTTTTGAATTTTCTTAAACTGTGAATATATTTCATCATGAAAAGATGCTAAGACAATTCTTTCAAAAGTGTTATACTCTTCATCTAAATCACTCATCAATTCCACAACACTCATTAAAGCTTTTATTCCTATCTCATCGCTTTGTTTAATTTCTACATTTATATAGTTATTTGGAAATGCTTTAATAAGATCTTCTAGACTAGTTACTAAAAATTTATGGCTATGTCTAGGAAGTATTCCTTCAGGATAATCAATGTCTAATGGAGTAACTTCCTCATTAAGATAGTTCTTATATTTAATAAATTGACCGCTAGTATTAATTTTGTTTTCAACCTTATTCTCATAACCAAAATCGACTTCATTATTTACTAAGTCACTATAGTTAACATCACTTATATAAGTATTAACTAATTCCGTTTTGCGATCTAGTGTAATATCATGACTCAGGATTATAACATTATCTTTAGTTATTGAAACATCAGTTTCCATCATAAAATTTTGATCTATACTATATGCATTGTAAAATGCTTCTAGTGTATTGTCGGGGAACTCTAAATTTCCTCCACCATGAGCTATCATTATTGCTCTATTATCTTTTTTAATAACAAAAGGATTGTTATTTTCTATACTCTTAAAACTTGGGATAACTGCTAATATTACCCAAATAAATAGAATTGTAATTATAACAAATGTTGTTTTTCTATATTTTCTCATTAAATCACCTCTAAAATTATATTATATAGAACAATGTTAAATAAATCAATAGAAAAACAAAAAGTCTCAAATCATTTACAATTAATCAAAAACAAAAAAGTCTCAAATCATATACTGAAAAACAAAAACATGAAATTTTAATTTAACTATAATTTAGGATAACAAAAAACCCCTCTAAATTGAGGGATTCTTATCACAAATTATTTAGCTGGTCTCGGATTTACTGGTTTTGGTAAAGGTCTAAAGTTACTCATTGTTTATCTCCTTTTTTTCTATTATTCTTAATTTCGCACTATGAGCACGATTATTGATATTCAATTCATCATCTTCTGCAGTAATTACCTTACTGTTAACTAAACGATATTTTTTAATAATGTCAACGTCTCTTATAGGTAACCCTTTAGGTAGTTTTACTTCAACTGCATCTCTAAATACATTTTTACATATCCTATCTTCTAAAGAATGAAATGTTATAACAACAATTCTTCCTTCTTCATTAAGGATTGTAAGTGCTTCTTTTAAGCTTCTTTCGAAAACATTAAGTTCATCATTTACAGCAATTCTTATAGCTTGAAAAACTTTCTTAGCTGGGTGACCGGATTTTCTCTTAATAAAACCTGGTAATGCCTTTTTAATTACTTCAACAAGTTCTAAAGTGGTTTCTATCGGCTTTTTAGCTCTTTCTTGAATGATTTTTTTTGCAATATTTGGGCTGTATTTTTCTTCACCATAAGTATAAAATATTCTCTTAAGTTCATCGAAAGTGTAAAAATTAACAACATCATAAGCTCTTAAATATTGATTTGTATCCATACGCATATCTAAAATAGCATCTTTGCTATAACTAAATCCCCTATCTCCAATATCAAATTGAAATGAGGAAACTCCTAAATCGTATAAAATTCCATCAACTCTTTCTATTCCTATTTTATTTAATTCATCTTTAATATTTACAAAATTACTTTTAATAATTGTATAATTATTCGATATTTGCTTTAAAACTAAATTACCTCTATTTATTGCGTAGTCATCTTGATCAAAACAATAAAGATGTCCTTTACTGTTTAATCTTTTTAATATTTCTGAGGAATGGCCTGCACCTCCCATGGTGCAATCTACATAAATTCCATCTGGTTTTATATTCAAACCATCTATTGATTCATTTAATAAAACTGGTATATGTTTATATGGTTCCATTATAAATCCAACTCCTCACTTATATCTTCTAATATTTGTTCATGTTCGTTATAATAATTGTTCCAACTTTCTTTATCCCATATTTCGATTCTATTACCTGAACCAATGACAGTACATTCTTTTGAAAGTTTTGCATAATCTATTAGTTTTTTATCGATGTTAACTCGTCCTTTAATGTCTATGTCATTTACATATGCACCAGATAAGAACATTCTTGAGAATTCACGGTTACTCTTTTTTGTAAATGATAAATTGCTAATTTTTTCAACTAATTTATCCCATTCACTTAATTTGTAGACGTATAAACATGATTCTAAGCCTTTTGCAATCACAATTTTTTCTCCCAGTTCTTCTTTAAAATTACTAGGTATTGATAATCTTCCACGATCATCCATATTGTGATTATATTCTCCTATAAACATGTTATCACCCACTTCCCATTTTTTCCCATAATTTCCCACCTTTAGTATATCATAGACAAAATTAAAATGCAAGGAAAATCCTTGCATTTTATTTATTTTTTTTAAAATTTTTATTTTTTCGCTAATAAATTAAAAAACGCTTCAAATTAGAGCGTTTTAATTAAAAGCATTATTCAGCTTTTTCTGTTTTTTTAACAGTTTTTTTAACTGTTTTCTTTACTTCAGCAGTTTCATCTTCAACTACTTTTTTAGCCTTCTTTGCAGTTTTTACTTCGACTTCTTCAGCTTTAACTTTTTTAGTTTTTTTAGCTGGAGTTTCTTCTACTATTTCTTCAGCTTCCTTAGTTTTGATTTCCAAAACTTGGCGACCATCATAGTAACCACAAGCTTTACAAACAGTATGAGCAAGTTTAGCTTCTCCACAATTTGGGCAAGTCATAATACCTGGAAGATCAAGTTTAAAATGAGTACGACGTTTACGTTTTCTTGTCTTACCAATTCTTCTTTGAGGTACAATTGCCATCTTTATTCACTCCTTTATGAGAATTGTTATAGATTAGATTTAGTGATTCTCATAGGTTTTTCCAAATAGACAATTTCCCAAATAATTGGTTCTAAGTCTATAGTGTTTTTTTCAATTAAGTTACACTCTCCATCATCAATAACATCAAAATCTTCCGTCACTTCGATATCAATAGGAAATTCTATTTCATCAAGAGTAACAGCATCTTCTAAAATTAAGACTGTAGATATATGTAAATCAAATGAATACCTATCATCAATAATATTCTTACCTGTTCCACTAACTTTAGTAACTTTAATATCAATTATATCATCAATATTAGTAATTCGATCTTTAAAATCAAATTCAGTCTCAAAAACAAATGGTTTGCCATTTAATTTATATAATTGAGATAAGGCCCATTTCATAATAAATCACTCCACAACATAAGATATTATACACCAAACTAAGATATAAGTCAATAAATTTCTCCTTATATATACATTTAAATTATTAAATATAAAATTAATATTTGATGATTTATTCATCCATTATGAACATGTATAAAATGTATAATATTTATTTTTTCAACAAAGCAAATCCAGTCAATCATGGAAAAATATACTTTAACTTAACATTTCTTGAATTTTGTTAATATTAAGTTTTGTATCTGATGAAGTAGGAATAATATTAGTAGTATTTAATTTTGTTGTAATCTGTTTTAAGTGACGATGCAAATGAGTAGTTCCAATTTTATCTGCTTTTGTAGTAACTATAATAATATTAATTTTAAGAAATTTTAAATATTCAAACATTAAAATATCATCCTTTGTTGGTCCAACTTTGGTATCAACAAGTAGAAAAGCTGCCTTAATATTAGGATTATCAACTAAATATTCTTCTAAATATCCACCAAAATCAAGTCTTTGGTTTAATCCTGTAGAAGCATATCCATAACCAGGAACATCTACCAAATAAAAACTATCATCAATAAGGAAAAAGTTTAACGCCCTTGTTTTACCTGGTTTTGATGAAGTTCGTGCTAAAATTTTTCTATTTGTAATCGCATTAATTAGACTGCTTTTACCAACATTACTTCTACCAAGGAACACATATTCATTAAGATTATTTGTGTTTGGAAATTGTTTCTTTGTAACTGCAGATATTACGTATTCACATTTATTAAACATAAACATCCTCCTACTAAAAAACCCCTTGTAGGGGAAAATGGATTGCATTCTGTAAGCCTTGTTCTGTACTTCAATACTGAAGCGGTAATCATTTATCTTGGTTTAAAACCATCATAAATCGATTCTTATTACGATTTACGACTCCCCTACCAAATTTGGGTTTCTAGCTTAAGGGGTTTACCCGTTCCACTTCTTAAGTTTCCCTAAGAACTCGTCTCTGTGGCACTTTACGACTTAAAACCATTTAACAGGTAATAAGATTCGCCGTCACCGATCCCTCGGCGCCCTAATTTTCATTAGGCATAAACACTACAGCATCACAGCTGTGCTAGCAAGGACTTTCCTAACGTATAAACGCTCGATTACCCGAATGCATTATTATTATACTATAATTAGCGTTAAAAGTCAAAAAAAGTGTAAACTAAGTTTACACTAATAGTACTAAGATAATGCTTGTTTGCGTGATAATTTAATTTTACCTGATTTCTCATCAATTCCGATTACTTTTACAACTATTTCATCATCAACACTAACTACATCTTTAACTTCTTTAACACGTTCTTTAGCCAATTCAGAAATATGAACCATTCCATCATAACCTGGCCATAATTCTACAAATGCCCCAAAATCAGCTACTTTTACAACTTTACCAGTATAAATATCACCAACTTTTGCTTCTCTTACAATGTTTTGAATTCTTTCGGTAGCTAATTTAATCCATTTTCTATCGGAATGCATTACGAATACTCTTCCGTCTTGTTCAATATCAATCTTAACATTATCAAACTCATTAATGATTTCTGTGATAACCTTACCACCAGCACCAATAACATCTCTAATCTTATCTGGATTAATTCTAAACATTTCAACTTTTGGAGCATAAGGACTTAATTCATCACGATAAGTAGGGATTGTATTAAGCATATGACCTAAAATAGTCATACGTCCAACCTTCGCTTGAGATAAAGCTTCTTCTAAAATTTGTTTTGTAATACCATCAATTTTAATATCCATTTGTAAAGCAGTAATACCATTTCTTGTACCAGCAACTTTAAAATCCATATCACCTAAATGATCTTCCATACCTTGAATATCAGTAAGAATTGTATATTTATCATCTTTAGTGATAAGTCCCATTGCTATACCTGCTACCGGTGCTTTGATTGGAACACCAGCGGCCATTAAAGCCATTGTACCTGCACAAATTGATGCTTGAGATGATGAACCATTTGATTCCAAAATCTCACTTACAACTCTTATTGTATAAGGGAACTCTTCTTCAGAAGGAATAACTTGAAGTAAAGCTCTTTCTCCTAATGCACCATGACCTACTTCGCGACGACCAGGAGAGCCATATCTACCAGTTTCACCAACTGAGAATTGAGGGAAGTTATAGTGAAGCATAAATCTCTTACCTTCTTCGACTCCTAGTCCATCAATAATTTGGAATTCACCCAAAGATCCTAGAGTAACAATAGATAAACTTTGCGTTTGCCCTCTAGTAAATAAAGCAGAACCATGTGTTCTTTCAAGAATGTCAACTCTTGATTCTAGTGGTCTAATTTCATCAATCTTACGACCATCAGGTCTAACTTTATCTTCAGTTATTAAACGTCTTACCTCGTCTTTTACAATTGTTTCAAGAACTTCTTTAACGTAGCCGATTAATTTATTTAATTCTTTTTCATTTTCCCATTTAGTTGTTAACTCTTCGATAACTTTTTCATT
>Ga0172382_10003503_pt1 | contig 24859 bp, 25 predicted proteins | sample Leawel138RmetaG_FD_122245 | JGI IMG/M metagenome (GOLD analysis project Ga0172382, IMG submission 122245) | Leachate microbial communities from a municipal landfill in Southern Ontario, Canada - Leachate well 138R metaG | ecosystem: Engineered > Solid waste > Landfill > Unclassified | place...
CGAGGTGACGGCGCTGATGGGGCCGGGCGTCGATCCGCACGTCTATCGCCAGACACGCTCCGACATTTCCGCCATGGTCAATGCGGATGCCGTGTTCTGGCATGGGCTCTATCTCGAGGCGCAGATGGAGGACCTCTTCAAGCAGCTCAGCCACACCAACACCGTGGTCGCGCTGGCGGAGAGCCTACCGAAGGATCAGCTTCTGCCCAACGAAGACTACGAGAACCGCTACGACCCGCACGTCTGGATGAACCCGCGCCTGTGGAAGGGCGTGGTCGAGGCCGCGCGCGACGAGCTGACCAAGCTGGATCCGGAAGGCAAGGCCACCTTCGACGCCAATGCCGAGAAGCACCTGGCCGAGATCGACGCGCTGGCAGAGTATTCGGACAAGGCTTTCGCGACCGTTCCGCAAGCCTCGCGCGTGCTCGTCACCGCCCATGACGCCTTCAACTATTTCGGTGAGGCGTATGGCTACGAGGTCATGGGCATCCAGGGCATCTCGACCGAGAGCGAGGCGGGCCTGAAGCAGATCGAGGATCTGGTCAACGTGCTGGTCGACAAGCAGATCGGCGCGATCTTCGTCGAATCCTCCGTCTCTGACCGTAACGTCAGGGCGCTGATCGAGGGCGCGGCCGCCAAGGGGCATGAAGTCGTCATCGGCGGCGAGCTGTTCTCCGACGCGATGGGCGATCCCGGCACCTATGAGGGCACCTATATCGGCATGATCGACCACAACGCCACGATCATCACGCGCGCGCTCGGCGGCGAGGCTCCCGAGAAGGGGCTGAACGACAAGCTCGGTTCCTGATCGCTCTGACCATATCTCCCCAGAGCGATACCCGCCGATGGCTGGAGGGAGGACCAGCCATCGGCGATCCGCTTCGGCAACCACCAGGAAAACAACATGGCAACCGAACAGTCTCCTCATCTCGTGGCGAAAGACGGCCGCACGCTCGCCAAGGACCATCCGGACAGCCCGCTGGCGATCGCCGGCCTGACCGTCTCCTATGGCGAGAAGCCGGTGCTGTTCTCCATCGACTTCGTCGCGCCGAAGGGCGTGATGCTGGCAATCATCGGACCGAACGGAGCCGGCAAGTCGACGCTCATCAAGGCGGCGCTCGGCGTCGTGCCGCGCGTCACCGGCGAGGTGACGGTGTTCGGCAAGCCATATGCCGAAGCCCGGCACCGCATCGCCTATGTCCCGCAGCGCGCCAGCGTGGACTGGGATTTTCCCGCGACCGTGCTCGACGTCGTCATCATGGGCCTCTACCGCGACATCGGCTTCCTGCGCTTCGCTGGCCGCAAACATCGCGACAAGGCGATGGAATGTTTGCAACGCGTCGGCATGGAGGGGTTTGCCCACCGTCAGATCGGCCAGCTTTCCGGCGGCCAGCAGCAGCGCGTCTTCCTTGCCCGCGCGCTGGCGCAGGTGGCCGACCTCTACATCATGGACGAGCCCTTCGCTGGCGTGGATGCCGCGACCGAACGCGCCATCGTCTCGGTGCTGAAGGAGCTGAACGCGGCCGGCAAGACGATCATCTGCGTCCACCACGACCTCGCGACCGTGCGCGACTATTTCGATCACGTCCTGCTCGTCAACGTCCGCAAGATCGCGGACGGGCCGGTCGCGACGACCTTCACGCCCGAGAACCTGCAATCGACCTATGGCGGCCGTCTCGCCACCGCGCAGGTCGAGCAACTGGCCGCCGCCGGTTGACCGTTTGGGGGAAGCAGCCATGACGAGGGAAAAACCCGCAGACGCAAGATCGTACGGAGCCGCCGGCCGAGTGCACCTGCGCCTCAGCCCATTGGCCTCGCTGATCGTGCGGACGCGCTGGTTTCGCAACCTGTCGGGGCTGGCAGTTCGCCCCGCAGGTTCCGTCTGGTCCGGACCCTCTGCAACACAACCTTCCAACCCTGCCGATAAGGACGGCCCGCAGCCAGAACCCCTCGATCCCGACGAGCTGCGCATCATCCGGCGCAATGCGCTTCTCTCCGTCCTGATGCGATCCAGCGGAGGGTGGGGGCGCTGAGATGGGAGGTTTTGACTGGACCATCCTTGTCAAACTCGCGGCCGTTCCCTCGCTCGTTCCGGCCGAACCATTGGACGCTTAGGACCACCACATGGACGCATTTTTCTCCGCCCTTTTCCTGCAAGCCGGCTACAACACCGCTCTCGTCTCCGTGGGCGCCGCCATCCTCGGCGGCAGCGCCGGTGCCATCGGGACGTTCGTTCTCTTGCGCAAGCGCTCGCTGGTCAGCGATGCGATCAGCCATGCCACCCTTCCGGGGCTGGCCGCCGCCTTCATCATCATGGCCTGGCTCACCGGCGACGGCCGTTGGGTGGCCGGCCTGATGATCGGCGCGGCGCTCAGCGCCGGCCTCGGCCTGTTTATCGTCGAATGGATCGTGCGCCGGACGCGGCTTGCCGAGGATGCGGCCATCGGCACGGTGCTATCGGTCTTCTTCGGCCTCGGCATCGTGCTGCTCACTGTCATCCAGACGTTGCAGACCGGCAGGCAGGCGGGCATCTCCAGCTATCTGGTGGGCTCCACGGCCGGCATGCTGCGCTCGGAGGCCGAGACCATCGCGGTCGCCGCCTTCCTCACCGGCCTTGCGATCTTCCTGCTGCGCCGTCCCTTCATGCTGGTCTGCTTCGACCAGGAATACGCCGCCGTACGCGGCATCAATGTGCGCGCCACCGATCTCGCCATGATGGGCCTGCTGCTCGCCGTCACGGTGATCGGACTGAAGGTCGCCGGCCTTGTACTGATCGTGGCGCTGACCATCATCCCGCCGGTCGCCGCGCGCTTCTGGACCGACCGGCCCGAGCCGATGGTCGTGATCGCCGCGCTCATCGGCGCCGTCGCCGCCTACCTTGGCGCAGTCGTCTCGTCCATCGACCGGGGTTTGCCCACCGGCGCGCTCATCGTTCTAGTCGCCTTCGGGCTCTTCCTCGCCTCGCTCCTGTTCTCGCCGCGGCGCGGCCTGCTTGCGGGCGGCATCGAGCGGTTCCTGTTCCAGATCCAGGTCCATGAGCGGCAGGGGCTCTTGGCTCTGGCGCGCGGCGAGCCGATCTACGACCCCTTCACGCTCAAGGTGCTACGCCGCAAGGGCTATGTCCGTGCCGATGGGGTCGCGACGCTGGAAGGGCGGGGCGCGGCTGCCGAAGCTGTCCATGATGAGGCCCGCTGGGCGCTCTACCGCAGCCTCTACCCGGAGGAGGCCGCCGGCACGACCCATCAGGGCGTCACACCAATCAAGACCGTGCTGCCGCCCGATCTGGTGACCGATCTCGACCACCGTCTCTCCCTCCGCAAGGTGCCATCATGAGCCACGATTTCGTCCAGCTTTCGCTGATGCCGCTCTTGATCGGCACGCTCGCCTCGATCGCCTGCGCGCTGCTCGGCAACTTCCTCGTCCTGCGTCGCCAGAGCCTGATCGGGGACGCCGTCGCCCACGTCGCGCTGCCCGGCATCGTCGGCGCCTTCCTGTTCACCGGCACGATCGCCGCCGGGCCGATGATGGCGGGCGCCGCCATCGCGGCAGTGGTAGCCGTCGCGTTGATCGAGCTGATCCGCAAGGTCGGCAAGGTAGAGCCGGGCGCAGCGATGGGCGTGGTCTTCACCACGCTGTTCGCAGCCGGCGTGCTGCTGCTCGAGCAGACCGACACCAGCAAGGTGCATCTCGACGTCGAGCACGCCCTCTACGGCAATCTCGAAAGCCTGATCTGGCTTGCCGGGCGGGACTGGTCATCCTTGCTCGATCCTCAGGCGCTCGCCCAGGTGCCGCCGCAGCTTCCACGCCTCGCCATTGTGCTGCTTGTCGTCGCCGGCTTCATCGCCGCCTTCTGGAAGGAGCTGGTGATCGGCACCTTCGATCCCGCCTTCGCGGAGAGCGTCGGCGCGCGGCCGGGCATTGTCGGCTTCGCGCTGATCGTCATGGTGGCGGTCGCCGCAGTCGCGGCCTTCGACGCGGTCGGCTCGATCATCGTCATCGCCATGTTCATCTGTCCCCCCGCCGCCGCGCGGCTGATGACCGACCGAATGGGACCACAGATCGCGTGGAACGTCGCCTTCGCGATCCTGTCGGCCGTGCTCGGCTATGTGCTGGCGGGCTATGGGCCGCTCTGGCTCGGCGGGCGCGACAGTGTCAGCGCCGCCGGCATGATCGCCACCGTCTCGGGCGTCATCCTCGGCATCGCCTGCCTCGCCGGGCCGAAGCGTCACGGCGTCAAGGTCGCGGCACGCACGCGCCGCAACCCCGCCCTTTCCGAAGACACCCCATCCCAACCAGCCACGCCCCGTTGAAACGCGTACAAACATAGAAAGAAGACCATGAGAACAGCTTCCCTGCTCGCCGGAACCATTATCGCCAGCGCCTTCGCATTCCCCGCATTTGCCGCGGACGAGATGGCCGTCGCCCCCGAGGAGGAGACATATCCCTATATCGAGGGCGAACTGGAACTTCAGCTCGGCAATGACTGGTTCTTCCGTTCCGACGATCCCGACAACGAGCTGAACGACCTGTTCCTTGAATCCACACTCGGCCTCGCCGTCCACTTCAATCCGTATCTGACGCTCAATGTCGGCCTGACGCTGGAGCCGGTGGACGATCCGCGTCCGGGAAAGGACCGATATTTCGGTGATCTCGGCCTCTACATGGACACGCTCAATCTCGAAACCACGCTCGGCGGCCTCACGCTTACGGCCGGCAAATTCGGCCCGGGTTTTGGCACTGCATGGGACATCACGCCCGGCATCTACGGGACCGATCTTGCTGAAGACTACGAGCTTTCGGAGATGCTGGGCTTTGGTGTGGCCTACACCTTCGAGGAGACGGCCTTCGGAAACGTGACGCTCGGCGCCAATCTCTTCACCGCCGACACGACCTTCCTTTCGGATTCGGCCTTCACGAGCCGGGGCCGTCTTGCCCGCTCCGATGGCGGCGCGACCAACACCGGCCGCCTCGACAACTTCTCCTTCACCATCGACGGCGATGAGATCGCGGCACTTCCGGGCTTCTCCTGGCATCTGGGCTACCGCCATCTTGAAGCCGGCATCGGTGACATGAAGGCGGAGAACGGCTTCGTGGCGGGCGTGGCGCAGACATTCTCGCTCGAAAACGATATCGAACTGACGGTGAACGGCGAGCTTGCCTATCTGTCGAACGCCTTCGCCGGCGCCGACGACATGGTCTACGCGACCGCTGGTCTCGGGCTCGTGCGCGGGCCATGGCATGGCGAACTCGCCGGCACGCTGCGCAAGACGAAGTTCGATGGCGGCGGGTCGCAAAACGACTATGTGCTCCAGGCATCGGCCGGGTATGAATGGGAGAACGGCATCGACCTCAGCCTCGGCTACGGCTATGGCCGCGACGCCGGTGTTGGCACGCATGCCGTCGGGCTGCGCCTCACGAAGACGTTCGAGTTCTCCAGCAGATAATCGATTGCGACATCGGGCTATTCATGATGCGGGCGCGGGGACAGCCTACGGCTGCCGCGCCCGCTTCTTCTTCAGCGGCCTCACGTAGATTTCCAGCTTGTGGCTCACGATCTCGAAGCCGTGCTTCCTCGCGATCTCTTCCTGAAGCCGCTCGATCTCATCGGACCGGAACTCGATCACGTCGCCGGTTTCGACGTTGATGAGGTGGTCGTGATGCTCTTCGTCGGCGGCCTCGAACCGGGCACGGCCGTCGGCGAAGACATGCTTCTCCAGGATGCCCTTCTCCTGGAGCAGGTTCACCGTCCGATAGACGGTGGCGATGGCGATGCCGGGGTCGATGGCTGCAACGCGCCGGTGCAGTTCGACTACATCGGGATGATCTGTCGCATCGGCGAGAACTTTCAGGATGACCTGCCGCGGCACTGTCATCCGCAGACCGTGTTCTTTGCAGATCGCCGCGAAATCCGATGCTATATCGGGTTTCATGAAGTCGCTCCCGTTCATTCGACATATGCAGTCGGATTCGTGGAGTCGCAACTGCCACGCAGATGCCTTATCCGAGCATTGCTCCGGTTACAAAGAGCTGGTCTGGTGTGGCGATAGCGTTTCGATGATGCGGCAGTCGGCGACGACGCCGTGGCCGCATTGGTCGATCATCCGGTCGAGCTCGGCCTTGAGCGATTGCAGGTCGGTGATCTTGCGCTCGACCTCGGCGCGGTGCGCCTTGGCGATGGCGTCAACCGCCGCGCAGGACTGGTTGCGGTCATCGGAGAGCGCGAGGAGCGCCCGGACCTGATCGAGCGAGAAGCCGAGATCGCGGGCGCGACGGATGAAGCTCAGCCGGTTGAGGTGCGCGCGGTCGTAGGAGTGGTAATTGCCCTCCGTGCGCGCGGGCGCGGGCAGCAGGCCGGACTTCTCATAGAATCAGCGACATCAATGTCAGCTGTACGGACGGCCTCCCCGGGTGGAAGGCCGCCGGTATGCCGGTTCAGGACGCAGGCGTGTAGGGAAGCACTCTTCGGTCAAAAAGTTGCTACAATTGCTAGAATATTGATCTATTGGGTGAAATTTAATGATTTTATATCATGTATTTATATAACTTATCGTATTCCTCTCCTGGCACCATTTTTCCCTACATATTTGATTCTATTTCCTTTTTTGGGCTCCTTGTCCAATCTTCGGGTCAATCCATCCGATAGGGCAGTCTTCCCCCTCGCTCCCCTTCGGCAAAGGCGGTTTACCTCCGGCGCCCGCATGGCCTATCACCATCGTTGCAGCGAAATCGGAGGGATCGCCATGAAGCCGGAACCCATGACGCAAGCGCCTTCGGACGCCGCCGCCCGCAAGGCGATCCGCCCGGTGATCTGCTATCCGGTCGAGACCCTGCCGCGGCCGGACCTCGCCGCCTATCGCGCGGTGCGCGACGATCTTGAACTGGTCGGGCGCGTCGTCGTGCCGCCGCGCGAGGCCGAGTGCTTTACCGTTCCGGCCGGGCATTTCTTCCGCATCCTCTCCATCGAGGGGCCGCAGGTCGGCGATCTGAACCTGTTCAACGCAAACGACTTCGATGAGCGGCTCTACACCGGCAAGACGCGGGCGCTGAACGGCACCCATGTCGGGCTGGGCGACCAGCTGTTCTCGACCTTCCCGGCCATGCGCCCGATCGCCACCATCACCCACGACACGCTCGACTGGTACGGCTTCGACGAGTTCGGCGGCGCGGTCCACGACGTCATCGGCACGCGCTGCGATCCCTATACCCACAATCTGTTGAGCCATGGCGGGCAGTATCATCATTGCTGCCATTCCAACCTGACCCGCGCCTTCGCGCGACAGACCGGCAAGCCGGTGGCCGAAGCCTCGACCTACATTCACGACGTGCTCAACGTCTTCATGTGCACCGGCTTCACCCGCGACACCGGGCAGTATTTCATGAAGGCGAGCCCGGTCAGGCCGGGCGACTATCTCGAATTCTTCGCCGAGATCGACCTGCTCGGCTGCCTTTCGGCCTGCCCGGGCGGCGACTGCTCGGCCGAGCACTCGTCGGACACCGCCGCCTGCTACCCGCTGGCGGTCGAGATCCTGAAGCCCAGGCGCCTGCCGGCAGGCTGGGCGTCGCCGCCGCTGAACGGCTATGACGGGACGCACGGCCTGTAGGGGCCGAAAGCTTCCGCGCCGCAGCAATTGCCGTATTGCATGCGCGTGCGATCGGTGATTTACCTTGCGCCCGTTCAACGCCCGGCAGAGGAACCGCGCGGCCAGACGCGGTTTCGCAGGCCGGCTCCATCTCGGGGGTCCACGATGACCGACGCGCGCACGCCTTCGGGCTTTCTCACCTCATCCGTTTCGCGCCGCAATGCCCTGAAGGGCCTCGGCGCGGCCGCCGCGCTGGGCACCGCGCCGGGTTTCGTGCGCTACGCGCAGGCACAGTCCTCGGCGCCGATCCGCATCGGCTTCCAGGCCCACCGCACCGGCATCGGCGCCTCCTACGGCCGCTGGTACGAGCGCACCACGGCCGCCGCCGTCAAGGCGATCAACGAGGCCGGCGGCATCAACGGCCGCCCGATCGAGATCGTCACCGAGGATGACGGCACCGACCCCGCGCGCGGGGCCGAGGTGGTCGAGAAGTTCGCCAATCAGCATAAGGTCGACCTCGTCTACGGCACGCTGTTCTCCCACGTCGTCACCGGCTCGGCCCCGGCGGCCGGCGAATTGAAGATGCCCTATTACGTGGTCTCCGAAGGCTACCACGTCGCCTCGGGCAAGCTGAACCGCTGGGTGATCCAGCCCGGCATCACCGATGTCCGCGCCCAGTGCCGGTCCGTCGCGCCGTGGATTTCGCAGAATGTCGGCAAGAAGATCACCATGATCTACCCCGACTACGCCTTCGGCCACGACCATCGCGACTTCTTCGCCCCGGCGGCCGAAGAGCAGGGCACGGAGGTGATCGCCAGGATCGCGATTCCCCCGACGGAGACCTCGTTCACCCGCTACTTCCCGCAGATACCGGCGGGAACGGACGTGATCTATCACGTCATGGTCGGGCCGGCGGTGCTCACCTTCGTCAAGGAGCTGGGCGAGTTCTATGGCGGGCGCGGGCCGAAGCTATTCGGCTTCATCGATTCGCTGGAGGCCGTCGACATGGCGAGCCCCGGCCTCGAATTCCTCGAAGGCTCGCATTTCTGGGAAGGCATGCCGCGCTATCTCCAGCCGGACGTGTCGGACGCCGAGCGCGCCTATCGCGCCGCGGTCGGCCTCGACGACAACGGCGCTGCCGTCAACGACCCGCGCGACGTCTCGACCAACGCCCACATGTTCGGCTGCTGGGAAACGCTCTACATCATCAAGCGGTCGATGGAGGCGGCGGGCTATCGTGGGCCGGAGGATCGCCAGAAGCTGATCGAGGCGACGGAAGGCATCACCGACATGGAGGAAGGCGTCGAGCACCCGCAGGGGCCGAAGCTGTTCAACGGCAAGATTCATCAGGTGTTCGGCCGGCAGAGCATTTCCGTGGTCGAGAACGGCAGGCTCAACGTCGTCCACAAGACCGCGATCGAGGACGGCCTCTACGAGCCGGAAGCCGATTACACGACGCAGTCTTTCTGACGGGCGCTTGCGTTGAGAGCGTCGGCGCCGCCCCTCACCTGCCTGCCGGCATCCTCTCCCCGTGAACGGGGAGAGGAGGAGCTGCCGCGACGTTGCCGTCTTTCCTTCTCCCCGTTCACGGGGAGAAGGCGGCCCGAAGGGTCGGATGAGGGGCAGCGCGGCGTTCCAGTTCGAAGCGCTATCTGAATGGGGTTCGGGCCGCTTCTCCTGCTCGCCTTGCTCGAGGGCCTCGTCACAGCAGCATTGCTGGCGCTGATGGCGCTCGGCTTGTCGCTGGTGTTCGGCGTCATGCGCGTGGTCAACGTCGCCCATGGCGAGTTCTTCATGCTTGGCGCGGTGCTGGCGTGGGTGGTCTCCACCGCCTTCGCCGGCCATCCGGCCATCGGCTTTATCGCCGCCCTCCTCGTCGCGCCGCTCGCGGTCGGCGCGGTGGCGTATCTTGCCGAGCGGCTGGTGCTGAAAAGGCTGAACTACGACCCTGAAGCCACCATCGTCGCCACGATCGGCCTGCTCTATATCATCCAGCAGTTGGCGCTCACCGTATATGGTGCCGATGCGCGGCCTGTGCAGCCGCCGTTCAACATCCGCATCCAGCTGCCGTGGTTCGGCTATTCCGGCTACAAGCTGTTCGTCATCGCCGCGGCCATCCTCCTGCTTCTCGGCGCCTGGTTCGTGCTGGCGCGCACCAGGGCAGGCCTCGTCATGCGCGCGACGCAGTACGACGCCGAGACGGCGCAAGCCTTCGGCATCCCGGTCGGGCGCGTCTATGCGTATGTCTTCGCGCTTGGCGCGATGCTGGCGGCGCTTGCCGCGGTGCTGATCGTGCCGGTCAGCCAGGCGCATTACCTGATGGGCCGCGACCCGCTGCTGCTTTCCTTCGTCGTCGTCATCATCGGCGGGTTGGGGAGCCTGCGCGGCACGGTGGTGGCGGCGCTGCTGATCGGGCTTTCCGACGGCATCATCTCGACCCTGTTCTTCTCGCCGACGCTGGCCAAGATCCTCGCCACGCTGCTGGTCGCGCTGGTGCTGGTGTTCCGGCCGCAGGGCCTGTTCGGGACGGCGGCGCGATGAACGGGGCGTCCACAGCTCGAATCTGGCTCCTGCACCTCGCCGTCATCGCGGCGCTGGCGGCGGCCGGCTTCCTGCTGCCTGATTATCATCGCGGCGTGTTCTCGCGCATCCTCGTGCTCGCCGTCTTCGCCATGGGCTACAACCTGCTCCTGGGCTATTGCGGGCTGCTGAGCCTCGGCCACGCCATGTTCTTCGCTGCCGGGCTCTATGGCGCCGGGCTGCCGCTTTATCACCTCGGCTGGGGCATGCCGGCCTCCTTCGCGGCGGGGCTGGCGGCTGGCAGCGTGCTTGCGCTGGTCGTCGGCGCCTTGGCGCTGCGCACCGTCGGCGTTGCCTTCATGATCGTGACGATGATGTTCGCGCAGGTCTTTTATCTCACCACGCTCTATTTCACGACGTGGACGCGCGGCGAGGAGGGGCTGGTGTTGCCGCCGGCCGCGCGCCGCGTCGAGCTTGGCGATGTGGTGTTGAGCCTCTCCGACCCCGCCACCCGCTACATGGTCGCGCTCGTCCTGTTTTCCGCCGTGCTGCTCGTCTGCCTGAAGCTGGTGCGGGCGCCGTTCGGGCGCACGCTCGCCGGCATCCGCGAGAACGAGGAGCGCATGCGCATGCTGGGCTACGACACCTTCCGCGCCAAGCTCGGCGCGGTGGTCGTCTCGGGCGTGATCTGCGCCGCCGCCGGCGCGGCCTATGGCTTGATGTTCGGCTATGTCGGCTCGGGCTTCGCCTCGATCCAGTATTCGATCCTGCCGCTGCTGTGGGTGCTGGTCGGGGGCGCGGCGACCACGCTCGGGCCCCTCGTCGGCACGGCGTTCATGGTCTACGTCATCGACTATGCCTCCGGCCTGACCACGGCGTGGCTGATGCTGGTCGGTGCGGCGCTGATCTTCGTCGTGCTGTTCTTCCCCAAGGGCATCCTCGGCACGGTGCGCGAAAGGTGGCTGAAATGGCTGCCCTGATCGAGACAAAGGCGCTGTCGCGCGCCTTCGGCGGGTTGAAGGCGGTCGACGCGGTCGATTTCCGGCTGGAGACGGGCGAGATCCGCGCCATCATCGGCCCGAACGGCGCGGGCAAGACCACGCTGGTCGGGCTGATCTGCGGCCGCGTCGCGCCGTCCTCCGGCACCATCCTGTTCGAGGGACGCGACATCACCCGCCTGCCGGCCCATGCCCGCGTCATGGCCGGCATCGCCTATACGTTCCAGATCACCTCGGTTTTCCCAAAACTTTCCGTCTATGACAATGTCGCGCTGCCGGTGCAGCGCCGGCTCCTGGCGCAAGGCGGGGTCAGCCGGAGCGCGCTGGACGCCGGCGTTGCCGAGGCGCTGGACAAGGTCGGATTGACCGGCCATGCTGCCTCGCTCGCCGGCGATCTCGCCTATGGCCATCAAAGGCTGCTGGAAATCGCCATGGGGCTGGCGCTGAAGCCGCGCCTCCTGATCCTCGACGAACCGACGCAGGGGCTGTCCGACGGCGAGATCGAGGGCTTCATCGCGCTGGTGCGCGAGATCGCCCGTGACGCCACCATCCTCCTGATAGAGCACAACATGCAGGTGGTGATGGAACTGGCGGGCAGGATTACGGTGATGAATGCCGGCCGCATCCTCGCCGAGGGCGCGCCGGCCGAAATCCGCGCCGACAAGGCGGTGCAGGACGCCTATCTGGGGACGAAGACCGATGGCTGATGCCGCGCTGGAAATCGCCGGCGTCGATGCCTTCTATGGCGAGGTGCAGGCGCTGCGCAGCCTGTCGCTGACATTGGAGCGTGGCGAGGTCCTGTGCCTGCTCGGCCGCAACGGCGCCGGCAAGACCACGACGCTGAAGGCGATCATGGGGCTGGCATCGGTGCGCGCCGGCACGATCGTCAAGGGCGGCGTCGAGCTGACGCGTCTGCCGGCACACGAAATTCCGAAGACCGGCATCGGCTACGTGCCGCAGGGCAGGCGACTTTTCGCCGAACTGACCGTGGCGGAGAATATCGAGATCGGCCTGATGGCCCGAGGGCGGGGTTGGAGCAGGGGCGAGGCGACGCGGCGTGCCGTGCTCGACCTGTTCCCCGTGCTGCGCGAGCGGCTGGCGCAGGCCTCCGGCACGCTGTCGGGCGGCGAGCAGCAGATGCTGGCCATGGCGCGCGCGCTCTGCCTCGAACCCGACGTGCTCCTGCTCGACGAGCCGACCGAGGGGCTGATGCCGTCGATGATCGAGCGCATCCGCGAGGCAGTCTCTTCCCTGCGAGGCCGTGGCGTCTCCGTCATCCTCGTCGAGCAGCGGGTCGAGGCGGCGCTGTCGCTCGCCGACCGCGTCGCCTTCATCGAGAACGGGCAGAGCCGCGAAATCCTTGCCGCCGCTGAAGTGCGGACCGATCCCGAGCGGCTGCGCCGCTATGTCGGCGTCGGCTGAGCCTACTCCGCCTCACCCTCGAGCGCCGGCACGGCGACGCCTGCCATCTCCGCCGCCGTCAGCCTTGCCGCGCCGGCGCGGGCGATGCGCAGCGTCAGCGCCTTGCGCGCGGCTGCCGCCAACCGGTGCTCGGGCGCCTCGCGCAGCATTTCCGCGCCGTAGCCGTCGGAAAGGATGAAGCCGGCCTCGTCCGGGAAGATCGCCGCCGGCACCTCAGGGTGGGTGGCGAAGAAGAAGCGGTCGCAGAACAGTCGGTATTCGGGCCATTTGCGGTCGGTGCGGAAATCCTCGACCGACGACTTGATCTCGACGATCCAGATGTCGCCCTTGCGCGTCAGCGCCACGAGGTCGGCGCGCCGCCCCGTCGCCAGCGGCAGCTCGGGAATGGCGACCGCACCCATCGCGATCAGCAGGCGCTGGACGCCGCGGCGCACCAGCATCGCCCGCTCGGACTGGCGACCGTCGGCAAGCGGGTTGAAGGGAATCGCTGAAACGATGGGCATGGGCGCGAGGATGCCACCGCCGGCAGCCGCTGTGAAGCGGCTCAGCGGCAGTCCTTCTTCTCGGCCCCGGCGATGTCATCGAGGATCGGACAGTCCGGGCGCTCGTCGCCGTGGCAGGCCTTGACCAGCACGTCGAGCGTGCGCCGCATGGCCTGCAATTCCGCGATCCGCTCGTCGATGGCCGCGGCATGGGCAACCGCGATCTCGCGCACATCGGCGCTGGAGCGGCCCTTGTCGCGATAGAGCGCCATCAATTGCCGGCACTCCTCGATCGAGAAGCCCAAGCCGCGCGCCCGCTTGAGAAAGGCGAGGCCGTGGATGTCCTCGGCGGAATAGTCGCGATAGCCGTTGGCGGCGCGGCCGGGGCTGAGCAGCCCGACCTCCTCGTAGTAGCGGATGGTCTTGGCCGGCAGGCCGGAGCGGCGCGCGGCTTGCGAAACGTTCATTCGATCGCTCCTTTGCTTTCGCCGGGTTTCATATTGGCGCGGCTTCGAGGCCGAAATGTTGCCGATTTGCCATATCCGGTCATCGACCTGCGACAAAATCACACGCCAAGGCGGCGGATGGGCTTGGCAAACGCCACCGGGTAGGCGAGAAGAACCATGGCGAAATTGCGGCTCGAATCGGGCGGCGTCCGGTCAACAGGGTTTGCACCTCCTATGAAGTTGAGACAGTTCCTCATCGTCGCGGCGCTCGGCGCCCTCACCGCCCTTGCCGGCTGCACCACCGGCGGCGGCATGTTCTTCACCGCCGATTACGGCTCGAAGAAGGATGCCGGCTATCAGCTGCCTGCGATCCCCATCACCCAGGTGCCGGCGAAGTACCACCGCCAGATCGTCCGCTACAAGACGGACGAGGCGCCCGGTACGGTGATCGTCGATACCGGAGAAAAGTTCCTCTACCTCGTCATGGCCGACGGCAAGGCGATGCGCTACGGCATCGGCGTCGGCCGCGAGGGCTTCGAATGGCGCGGCACCTCGCGCGTTGCGATGAAGCGCGAATGGCCGACCTGGACGCCGCCGGCGGCGATGATCGGCCGCCAGCCCGAGCTGGCCAAGTGGCGCGGCGGCCAGCCGGGCGGCCTGTCCAACCCGCTCGGCGCGCGCGCGCTCTACCTGTTCAACAAGGGCGGCGACACCGGCTATCGGCTGCATGGCACGCCGGAGTGGAAGTCGATCGGCCACGCGATGTCGTCCGGCTGCATCCGCCTCATCAACCAAGACATCATTGACCTTTACAACCGCGTCGACGTTGGCGCCAAGGTCATTGTAAAATAGAAGGCGAACCGTCCAGGCAACGTGGACGACGCAAGACGCAAAAAACCGGGCCTCGCGCCCGGTTTTTTGTTTTCCCTATCGGTCGACGACGGGCTTAAGACACCTGCTCGACATGCTCCACCTCGGGCACGAAGTGGCGCAGCAGGTTCTGGATGCCGTGCTTCAGCGTGGCCGTGGAGGAGGGGCAGCCGGCGCAGGCGCCCTTCATGTGCAGGAAGACGGTGCCGTTGTCGTACCCGCGGAAGGTGATGTCGCCGCCGTCCTGCGCCACGGCAGGCCGGACGCGGGTGTCGAGCAGCTCCTTGATCGTCAGCACGATCTCCTCGTCGGCCTTGTCGTAGAATTCCTCGCCTTCCGCGTCGGCGGCGGCCGATGCGACCGCGCCGGCGCGCGCCATCACCGGCAGGCCCGACATGAAATGCTCCATGATCGCGCCGAGCAGCGCCGGCTTCAGGTGCTGCCAGTCGGGGCCATCCTCCTTGGTCACGGTGATGAAGTCGTAGCCGAAGAAAACCCCGGTCACGCCCGGCACCTCGAACAGGGCGCCGGCCAGCGGCGAGGCCTCGCGCGCGGCGGCTGCCTCGCGGAAATCGGCGGTGCCTTCGTCGAGCACGACCTTGCCCGGCAGGAATTTCAGGGTTGCGGGATTGGGGGTCGCCTCGGTCTGGATGAACATGACCGTTCTCCGTTGGTTCAATCTGGAATTATTCTAAATAAGGCATCGCGCCGCCTGCGGCAAGCGTCGGTCGCGCATGGTCCGGTGCTCCTTATATGAGACCGGCGGAGCGAATATGCAATCGGCCGGTCCCGCCTCAGGCCAGCGTCTCGATTTCCTCGTCGGTCAGGCTGGCCGGCACCACGGTGACGGGAACGGGGAAGGCCGCGCCCTTGCCGGCGACCGAGGCGACGAGCGGGCCCGGCCCTTCCTTGGCGCCGCCCGCGGCCAGGACGAGGATGGCGATGTCCTGGTCTTCCTCGATCAGCTTGTGGATCTCCTGCGCGGCCTGGCCCTCGCGCACCACCAGCTCGGGCTCGATGCCGGCCTTTTCGCGCACGCGTGCGGCATGGCCGTCGAGCGCGGCGCGGGCGGCGGTGTTGGCCTCCTCGCGCATGATCTGCTCGACGCCGAGCCATTGCTGGAAATCGGCCGTCTCGATGACGTAGAGCAGCACCACCGCCCCGCCGGTCGAGCGGGCGCGCCATGCCGCATAGGTGATCGCGCGCTCGCATTCGGGCGTGTTGTCGACGACGGCGAGGAACTTGCGCCGGTGGCCGGCTTCCCTGCTCAGGCGTTTCGATACCATGGTCCCTCTCCTGCCTGCGGCGCCCGTCCGGTATTCGGGCAATCTGCCATCCGGCCGGACGCGCGGCAAGCGGCCGGCCTCGGCCTGCGATCTACCGGCGCACGAAGATCAGATAAGCCGGCTTTCGTTCTTCCCGCAGCGCCTTGGCCTCGTAGCGCGTTCCCGGCCAACCTTCATAGGGCGTGTGCCAGTCCGGCGCCGAGGCCGCCGGCCAGTCGAAGCCGCCATGCGCCCGACACTCCAGCAGGGTCCAGTTGACATAGGTGTCGATGTCGGAGGCGAAGCGGAACCTGCCGCCGGGCTTCAGCACCCGCGCGAAGCGGGCGAGGTTGGCGGCGTTGACGAAGCGCCGCTTCCAGTGCCGCTTCTTCGGCCACGGGTCGGGATAGAGGAGGTCGATCCCGTCGAGCGAGGCGTCCGGCAGCCAGTCGAGCAGCCGCGTGGCGTCGTCGTCATGGACGCGGACATTGGCGCGCGGGGCAGCGTGCAATTGCGACAGGAACTTCGCCATGCCGTTGACGAAGGGCTCGACACCGATGAAGCCGATGCCGGGAAAGCGGCCGGCCTCGTGGTGGAGGTGCTCGCCGCCGCCGAAGCCGATCTCCAGCCGTACGCCCGAGACCGGGACCGCGAACAGGCTCGTCAGGTCGGCCGGCGCCGGCTGTGACAGGTCGAGCTTCAGACCGGGCAGGAGCAGCTCCGCCGTGCCGGCCTGGACCGGGCGCAGCGTCTTGCCCCGGCGGCGGCCGAAGAAGGCTTCCGTCGAGCGTTTGCGGCGTTCCTCGGCCATGGCGGGCGCGGCTTTCCTTCAGGCCGCCGCGATCGCCTGCTTCAGCGGCTTGATCAGGTCGGTCTTTTCCCACGAGAACGAGCCGTCGCGGCCGGGCTTGCGGCCGAAATGGCCGTAGGCGGCGGTGCGGGCGTAGATCGGCTTGTTCAGGTCGAGATGGCGGCGGATGCCGCTGGGAGACAGGTCCATGACCTTGCGCAGGGCCTTCTCGACCTGCGCTTCCGTCACGCCCTTGCCGGTGCCGTGGAGGTCGACATAGACCGAGAGCGGCTGGGCGACGCCGATGGCGTAGGCGAGCTGGATGGTGCAGCGGTCGGCAAGGCCGGCCGCGACCACGTTCTTGGCGAGGTAGCGCGCGGCATAGGCCGCCGAGCGGTCGACCTTGGTGGTGTCCTTGCCCGAGAACGCGCCGCCGCCATGGGGGGCCGCGCCGCCATAGGTGTCGACGATGATCTTGCGGCCGGTCAGGCCGGCGTCGCCGTCGGGGCCGCCGATGACGAACTTGCCGGTCGGGTTGATGTACCAGGCGCAGTCGTCGGCGATCTTCAGGTCGCCCAGCGCCTGGCGCACATAGGGCTCGACGACGGAGCGCACCTTCTTCGAATCCCAGCTGCCTTCGAGGTGCTGGGTCGAGACGACGATCGAGGTCGCTTCCGCCGCCTTGCCGTCGACATAGCGCACCGTCACCTGGCTCTTGGCGTCCGGCCCGAGCTTGCCGGCGTCGCCCTCGCCCTTGTGGCGCGCGGCCGAAAGCAACTCGAGGATGCGGTGGCTGTAATAGAGCGGCGCCGGCATCAGGTCGGGCGTCTCGTTGCAGGCATAGCCGAACATGATGCCCTGGTCGCCCGCGCCTTCCTCGCCCTGCCGGTCGGCGGCGTTGTCGACGCCCTGTGCGATGTCGGCCGACTGCGGGTGGAGCAGCACGTCGATCTTCGCCGTCTTCCAGTGGAAGCCTTCCTGCTCGTAGCCGATGTCGCGGATCGCCTTGCGCGCGACCGACTTGAACCGCGCCGGGTTGATGACGGTGTTGCCGTTCTTGTCGGTCTTGAGCAGCGAGTCCGGCACGCGCACCTCGCCGGCGATGATGACGCGGTTGGTGGTGGCCAGCGTCTCGGCGGCGATGCGCACCGTCCACGGGTCGGTGCCGGTCTTTTTCGCCTCGCGGTAGATCAGATCGACGATCTCGTCGGAAATCCGGTCGCACACCTTGTCCGGGTGACCTTCGGAAACGGATTCACTGGTGAAAAGGTAGTCGCTGCGAGACACGGGCATCCCCTCATGAAAGAACGGTCGGCATCCCGACCACGGCGCGGCTAGTTATCTGGCGGCCGCTCGCGCCGTCAAGCAAGCAGACGCCGCGGCAGGTCGGAAAATGAGGAATTCGTGCCTTTCGGGGCGCGTGGGGGAACGCTCAGTCGTCGTCGGCCAGGGTGCGCACCAGTTCGATGATCCGGCGCCGCACCTTGGGGTCGCCGATGCGGGCGAAGGCGCGGTTGAGCAGGAGGCCCTCCGTGCTCGACAGGAAGTCGACGCCATAGGCCGTCTGGCTGTCCTCGGCGAAGCCCTCCTCCGGCGTCCCCCCCGGCGCGCCCTCGAAGAAGTAGGCGATGGGAACCTCGAGGATCGAGGCGATGGCCTGGAGGCGGCTGGCGCCGACGCGGTTGGTGCCCTTCTCGTATTTCTGGATCTGCTGGAAGGTGATGCCGAGATGCTCGCCGAGCTTTTCCTGACTCATGCCGACCATGTTGCGCCGCAGGCGGATGCGGCCACCGACATGGACGTCGATCGGATTCGGCTTCTTCTTGCTCTCGGTCATCGTTCCTCGCCGTCGTCAGCCGGGAACCCGCCCGATCGGCCCCCCGCCGTCGTGGCTGCCGGAGTCCCCCGCGACAGTCAGGTGTCGAATCCCGCGGGAAACGTGAGCGGCACTATGAGTTTCCGGTATAGGCGTGTCAATGCGCGCGCCCTGCGCCGCGCAGGCCGCCCGCCGCCCATGCCGCGAGCAGGACGACGATGCCGAGCCCGGCGAGGTCCGGCCGGCGCGTCGGCGCCGAAAGGCGCTGGCGCGGCACCGCGACGTCGAGCGCGCCGACCGCGTCGAGCGCGAAGGCGTCGATCACCCGGCCATAGGCGTCGACCACGCCGGAAATGCCGTTGTTGGCCGCGCGCACCAGCGGCCGCCCGGCCTCCACCGCGCGAATCTGCGCCTGCCGGAAGTGCTGGTAGGGCCCGGGCGTGTCGCCGAACCAGGCGTCGTTGGTGGCGTTGAGGATGAAGTCGGCCTGCGTGTCGCTCCCGGCCCCGCCATAGCCGGCCATGCCGGGAAAGATGATCTCGTAGCACAGGAAGGGCAGGGCGCGCGCGCCGCCGGGCGTGGCGAGAAGCGGCCGCCGGCTGCCGGGGGTGAAGGCCGAGACCGACCGCACCAGCTTCTCCACCCCGATGCGCGACAGGAGCTCACCGAAGGGCATGAATTCGCCGAACGGCACCAGCCACATCTTGTCGGCGGCGGCGACGATCTCGCCGGCTTCGTCGACGGCGACGATGGAATTGTAATAGCGCGCGTCCGCCTGCTCGCCCTCGATGCGCACCGCGCCGGCGAACAGCACCTGCCCGTCGCCGACGAGGTCGGCGAGCGCGGCCAGCGCGTCGGGCCGCTCCGACAGGAGGAAGGGCACCGCCGTTTCCGGCCACACGATCAGCTCGGGGACGGGCGCGCCTTCCGCCGGCGGCCGGCTCGAAAGGTCGAGAAGCGTGGCGAAGATTCGCTGGCGCACGCTCGCGTCCCATTTCTCCGCCTGCGACACCGAGGGCTGGACGATGCGCACGTTTATGAGGGTTTCGGGCGCGGCCTCGGCCGTCGCCAGCCGCCAGCCGCCGTAGCCGAGATGAAGCGCCGCGATCGCCGCAGCGAGCGTGAAGGCAAGCGCCCGCCCGCGCCGCGCCGCCAGAAGCGCCGGCGTGGCGAAGACGAAGACCGCGAGCGCGTTGATGCCGGCCATCGACACCGCGCCCACCGACTGCATCGCCAGCGGCACCGGCATCGCCGCCTGCCCGATCGGATTCCACGGAAAGCCGGTCAGCACGAAGCAGCGCAGCCATTCGGCAAGGGCGAAGCCGACGGCGAGCGCGGCGATGCGGCCCGCCCCGTCGCTCCAGCCGGCGCGCGCGACGAGGACGGCAAGCCCGTAGAACACGGCCAGCAGCGCCGGCAGGCCCAGCACCGCGATGGGCAGCGCCCAGGCGAACAGCTCGGCCTCGACCAGCAGCGCCGCCCCCGTCCACCACAGGCCGGCGAGGAAATAGCCGAAGCCGAACCACCAGCCGATCAGGAACGGCCGCATCATGCGCCGCCCGAGGCGCTCGCCCGGCTGGCTGGCCGCGCCGTCGATCAGCCAGACCAGGACCGGGAAGGAGACGAAGCACGCGGCGAAGAAATCGAAGGGCGGCTGCGACAGCGCCGCGAATGCGCCGGCGGCGAGCGCCGCGAGCGCGCGCCGCCATCCCCACAGCAATATCACCCTGCCGGCAAGGCGCTCCATGCGGTCCCGGACCCTGTTCGCGAATCACCCCGATGCCGTTCTAGCAGCGGCTGCGGCCGGCTCCAAACGCGCAAGAGCGGTCAGCCTTCGAGGTCCGCCTTCAGCCGGTCGAGCATATCGACGGCCCGCGCGGCGTAGGGGCCGATCCAGCGGTCGTGGATATGCTTGATCGGCAGGGGGTTGAGATGGTTCCACCGCTCGCGTCCCTTGCGGCGCACGATCACCAGCTCCGCCTCCTCCAGCACCTTGAGATGCTGCATCACCGTGCAGCGGTTGTATGCGGGGAAGGCGGCGCACAATTCGCCGGTCATGCGCGGCCGGTCCTTGAGCGCGTCGAGGATCGCGCGGCGCATCGGCGCCGCCAACGCCCTGAAAACCCTGTCCGAATCGTCTTCGCTTGACATGTTATATTTTTATAACATGATATAGCCTTCAGCAAGGAGGCCGATCATGGAACTGAAGTTCAGCGTATCCGGCCGGATCGCCAGGCCGGTGGCCGAGGTGTTCGAGGCCGTCGTCGATCCCGCGCAACTGTCGCGCTACTTCACCACTGGCGGCGCGCGCGGACGGCTCGAGACGGGCGCGACCGTCCATTGGGACTTCCACGACTTTCCTGGCGCATTCCCGGTCGAGGTGGTCGAGGTCGAGAAGGACCGGCGCATCGTGCTGCGCTGGGAGGCGGAGGCGGGAACGGCGGCAACCGGCACCTCCACCACCGTGACGATGACTTTCGAGCCGACGGGCGACGGGCGCACCCTCGTCACCATCGCCGAGCAAGGCTGGCGCGACACCGAGGCCGGCTTGAAGGCGTCATACGGCAACTGCCAGGGCTGGATGCAGATGCTGTGCGCGCTCAAGGCGTACCTGGAGCACGGCATCAACTTGCGCGAGGGCATGTTCAGATAGGCGCGGGTCTTCCCGCACCTTGATAAGCCGCTCCGTTTCCTCTATATGTGCGTCAAATTCTTGGTCGGTACGGCGAAGAGTGGGTCCACCCGGTCCCGCTCTTTTTTGTTACCGCGAGTTGGAGACGAGATGACGGATTCCCCCGGCGGCGACGACCGCATCATCCGCGAGACGGGCCTCGACGCGCGCATTGCCGGCATCGTGCGCCCGGTGCTGGCGGCCTCCGGCTTCCGGCTGGTGCGGGTGCGGCTGATGGGCCAGAACGGGCTGACGCTCCAGATCATGGCCGAGCGCGAGGACGGCATAATGGACGTCGAGGGCTGCGAGGAAGCGAGCCGCGCGGTTTCTCCCGCACTCGATGTGGAAGATCCGATCGACAAGGCGTATCATCTGGAAGTCTCCTCGCCGGGCATCGACCGGCCGCTGGTGCGCAAGGAGGACTTCGCCGCCGCGATCGGCCATTTGGCCAAGCTGGAGACGACGGCCGCCGTGGCCGAGCGCCGTCGCTTCCGTGGCAGGATCGTCGGCGCCGACGACGGGAGCGTGACCATCGAGCGCGATCAGGCGGCCTATGGCGAGGAGCCGACCGTGCGCGTGCCGTTCGACCTGCTCGCCGAGGCGAAGCTGATCCTGACCGACGATCTGGTCCGCGAGGCGCTGCGCCGGGACAAGGAACTGCGCCGCGCCGCCGATGAAGGCGACGACGGCGCCGACGAGACGACCGAAACACCAAATTGAACCGGATGCCCGGCGAGGGTGCCGGGGACCTGCCGCACCTCAGGGAGACCAAGATGGCAGTCAGTGCAAACAGGCTCGAGCTTCTGCAGATCGCCGATGCGGTCGCGCGCGAGAAGGCGATCGACAAATCGATCGTCATCGCCGCCATGGCCGACGCGATCCAGAAGGCGGCGCGCTCGCGCTACGGCCAGGAGACCAACATCCGCGCCGATATCAACCCGCAGACCGGCGAGATGAAGCTGCAAAGGCTGCTCGAGGTGGTCGAGGCGGTCGAGGAGCCGGCGCGCGAGCTGTCGCTGGCCGACGCCCGCCACCGCAACCCGGACGCCCAGATCGGCGACTTCATCGCCGAGCAGTTGCCGCCGATGGATTTCGGCCGCATCGCCGCCCAGTCGGCCAAGCAGGTCATCGTCCAGAAGGTGCGCGAGGCCGAGCGCGACCGCCAGTACGACGAGTACAAGGACCGCGTCGGCGAGATCGTCAACGGCACGGTCAAGCGCGTCGAATACGGCAATGTCGTCGTCGATCTCGGCCGCGGCGAGGGCATCATCCGCCGCGACGAGCTGATCCCGCGCGAGAACTACAAGTACGGCGACCGCGTGCGCGCCTATGTCTACGACGTGCGCCGCGAGCAGCGCGGGCCGCAGATCTTCCTGTCGCGCACCCATCCGCAGTTCATGGCCAAGCTGTTCACGATGGAAGTGCCGGAAATCTACGACGGCATCATCGAGATCAAGTCCGTGGCCCGCGATCCGGGCTCGCGTGCGAAAATCGCGGTGATTTCCCGCGACTCGTCCATCGACCCGGTCGGCGCCTGCGTCGGTATGCGCGGCAGCCGCGTCCAGGCCGTGGTGGCCGAGCTTCAGGGCGAGAAGATCGACATCATCCCCTGGAGCCAGGACGCCGCCGCCTTCATCGTCAACGCGCTCCAGCCGGCCGAGGTCGCCAAGGTTGTGCTCGACGAGGACGCCGAGCGCATCGAGGTGGTGGTGCCCGACGACCAGCTGTCGCTCGCCATCGGCCGGCGCGGCCAGAACGTGCGCCTTGCCTCGCAGCTGACCGGCTGGGACATCGACATCCTGACCGAGCAGGAGGAGAGCGAGCGCCGCCAGAAGGAGTTCGTCGAGCGCTCCAACCTGTTCATGGACGCGCTCAACGTCGACGAGATGGTCGGCCAGGTTCTGGCCTCGGAAGGCTTCACCTCGGTCGAGGAAGTCGCCTATGTCGAGTCGGACGAGATTTCCTCCATCGACGGCTTCGATGAATCGACGGCCGAGGAAATCCAGATGCGCGCGCGCGAATATCTCGACCGTATCGAGGCCGAGCACGACGCCAAGCGCCGCGAGCTCGGCGTCGAGGACGAGCTCCGCGAGCTGCCGGGCGTCACCACCGCGATGATGGTGACGTTGGGCGAGGACGGGGTGAAGACCGTCGAGGACTTCGCCGGCTACGCGGTCGACGATCTGGTCGGCTGGAAGGAGCGCAAGGACGGCGAGACCCGGTTCTATCCGGGCGTGCTGGCCGATTTCGGCATCTCGCGCACCGAGGCCGAGCAGATGGTCGTCGCCGCGCGCCTGAAGATGGGCTGGATTTCCGAGGACGACCTCGTTTCCGGGGACGATGACGACGCGCAGGAGCAGGCAGAGGAAGCGGCCGAGGCATGATGACGCCCCGGCCCGGCAACGCCCCCGAAGGGAGCCAAGGGACCGCTTTTGGACGAGATGAGCGAACGTACATGTATAGTGACGCGCCGCGTCGGCGAGCCGGAAGGCTTGCTGCGCTTCGTCGCGTCGCCCGACATGGCGGTCGTGCCCGATCTCAGGCGCAAGCTTCCCGGGCGCGGCTGCTGGGTCACGGCTGAGCGCGGCCACGTCGACGAGGCGGCAAGGAAGAACCTGTTCGCCCGCGCGCTGAAGGCCAAGGTGGCGCCGCCGGCCGATCTCGGCCAGATGGTCGACAGGCTGTTGGCGCAGAGCGTGTTGGGTAGCCTCGGTCTTGCCCGCAAGGCGGGCCAGGTCGTGCTCGGCGCGGCCAAGGTCGATGCCGCCGTGCGTTCCGGCCGGGCGCTGTTCGTGCTTCATGCCGTGGAGGCCTCGCCGGACGGCGTGCGCAAGATCGACCAGGCCCGCCGCGCCACCGTCCATCTGGGCGGGCCGGCAACACCCGCCTACAAACTCTTTTCGGAGTCCGAATTGGGTTTGGCATTGGGTGGCACAAATGTGATACATGCTGCCGTGCTCGCGCATGACGCGGGCAGAGCGGTGTTGAAGCGCGTGGTGGCGCTTGACCGATATAGGGGCGGTTCCCCTGACGACCGAATGATTGGCGACCGGACGATTGTTGCGGCAACCGGCGTTAGCGACGACGCCGCAGAGGACATGGAATGAGCGATACCAAGGACGACAAGACGCTGAGCGTCAACACGAAGAAGACGCTGACGCTGAAGCGCCCGGGCATGGAGCAGGGCACGGTGCGGCAGAACTTTTCGCATGGGCGCACCAAGGCCGTCGTCGTCGAGACCAAGAAGCGCAAGTTCTCGCTGCCCGGCGAGAAGCAGGACGCGCCGCAGCCGGCGGTGACGCTGAAGCCGCGCGCGCCCCAGGCCCCGCAGCCTTCCGCGCCCGCCGCCGCGCCCCGCCCGGCCGAGGCGCCGTCGCCGCGCTCGGGCATGGTGCTGAACGAATTGTCGACCGAGGAGATGGAGGCGCGCCGCCGCGCGCTCCAGGATTCCAAGGTCCGCGAGGTCGAGGAGCGCAAGCGCGCCGTCGAGGACGCGCAGCGCCGCGCCGAGGAAGACGAGCGCCGCCGCCGCGAGCGCGAGGAATCCGCCCGCCGCCAGGCCGAGGAGGAAGCCCGCCTTCAGGCCGAGGCCGAGGCGCGCCGCCGCGCCGAGGAGGAAGCCAAGCGCCGCGCGCCCGCCGAGGAGCCGGTGGCCGTCGTGGCCGACGAGGAAGAGAAGCCGCGCGGCGGCAGCGCCGTGCGCCGCGGTCCAGTCAAGCCGGAAGTGCCGGCGCCCAAGCCCGTCAAGAAGGGCGAGGAGGATCGCCGTCGCGGCAAGCTGACGCTGACCTCGGCGCTCTCCGACGAGGATGCGCGCGCCCGTTCGCTCTCGGCGATGCGCCGCCGGCAGGAGAAGTTCAAGCGCTCGCTGCACAACGAGCCGCGCGAGAAGATTTCGCGCGAGGTCGTGCTGCCCGAGACGATCACCATCCAGGAGCTGGCCAACCGCATGGCCGAGCGCGCCGTCGACATCGTCAAGTTCTTCATGAAGCAGGGCCA
>Ga0172382_10003504_pt1 | contig 24854 bp, 25 predicted proteins | sample Leawel138RmetaG_FD_122245 | JGI IMG/M metagenome (GOLD analysis project Ga0172382, IMG submission 122245) | Leachate microbial communities from a municipal landfill in Southern Ontario, Canada - Leachate well 138R metaG | ecosystem: Engineered > Solid waste > Landfill > Unclassified | place...
CAGTTTTTGTTAATGCAAATTAAGGATAATTCGGTTACTATAAAAGTATGAAAAATGGATTAACACCTCAGGGAGTATATGTTTCACTTGTGACCCCTTTTAGAGATAATGAAGTTGCCTATGATCTGCTAAAAGAGAATATTCGTCTATTGCAACAAACCGATGTCAGCGGGTTTTTAGTCTTGGGAGGGAATGCCGAAACCCACGGAATGAACAGTTTTGAGAAACTTGAAATAGTGAAAATCGTAAAAGAGAACAGTACTAAAAAACAGATAATTGTCGGTATCAGTGCCGACAGCAGCCGTTTGGCAATTGAGGAGATTGAAAAACTCGATAAAAATCTGGTTGATTATGTTAGGGTTTTACCTCCCCATTACTTTGCCAAAAGCATGACTCGTGAGATTCTTTACCGCTTTTACAGTGAAGTCGCCGACTCTTCAAAACTTCCCATTATTTTGTACCACGTACCCAAACTGACAAACGGGGTGGAGTTCTCTGCCGATATGGTCAAAGATCTGGCCAGGCATCAGAATATCGTGGGGATAAAAGACTCTTCGGCTGATGGGATTTATGGATTTATTGCTTCAACCTGCACCTTTAGCGATTTTGCTGTTTTAGCTGGAAGTGCCAACACTTTCTACCCCGCGTTGGTCTCCGGAGCCGCTGGGGGGAATATGACGGTTGCAAATTACCTGCCGGATATGTGTTGTTCATTGTATGAGAACTATAAAAATGGGGATTTGGAGCAAGCACGAAAACTCTATTTCACCCTCTATACAATTAACAAATATGTCTCGGGTAAATTGGGGATAGCGGGGATAAAAGCGGCTATGACTATTTTAGGTTACCATGGGGGGGAACCGCGTAGTCCGATAAGGGCTTTAGATAATGCTGCAGTGGAAAATTTAAAAGTAAGATTAGATGAAATGCTCAGTGAATTTTGACGGCTGAACACCCGTTTTTAGTTTAAAAAAATAGTCCAATAATGATTTATCAAAATGATAATAAATTTTTGTTGCGGATTTGAATTTTATAGCTTATGGTCTTTATGGGCAAGTTCTGATTTGGTTAGTTCGAAGTTTTTGCAAACTGGTCCTCTTGGATTATTTAATTCACAAACTTCAAAAAGCCTTTTTAGGGCTGTTCCCATTCATTTATATATTTTTCTAGGAGGAAAAAGATGAAAAAAAGAGTAGTAGGGATTGCACTTATTTTAGTGCTGTTGCTCTCACTAGTCGGACAAAACGTATTTGCTGGGGGAAAAGCCGAAGCACCTAAAAAAGATGGTTATACCTTCGGTTTTGCCATGCCAATGCTTACCAACTCATATTGGATACCTCTACTATATGGTATCAGAAGCGAGTGTGAAAAACTTGGCATCAATTTGATTGAAGTAGAAGCTGGTGGTTTTGGTAACTTAGACAAACAAATCAGTCAAATTGAAAACCTCATGCAACAAGGAGTTGATGCTCTTCTAGTTGGCGCTACTGACGGGGCTGGAGTAGTTGCCATCGTTGAACAAGCTATGGACATGGGAATTCCTGTAGTCGGAGTAGGAAGCCAACCGAAAACTGATAAAATGACAACAAAAGTTTTAGCAGACGACTACGACATGGGAGTTATCCAAGCTGAAGCTTTAGCTGAAATTCTTAACGGAAAAGGTGAAGTTGCTATGTTTAGTGGTCCTCCGGGAAATAACTGGAGTGAAGACCGCGCTGACGGTTTCAGAGATACTGTTGCAGCTAAATATCCTGGGTTAAAAATTGTTGCCGAACAATGGACCGAAGTAAGCAGAACCATTGCCATTGACTTAATGGAGACATGGATTCAGGCTTTCCCGAATCTCCAGGGAATCTATTCAGCTAACGACGACTTAGCTGCCGCTGCTGTTACTGCCATTGTTGGTGCTAACAAACAAAACCAGATTAAAGTTGCTTCTGCTAACCCAACCGATGCAGGATTTGAAAACCTTAAAAACAACTTAATGGCTGCTTTTGCAATTCAGCAGACTGTATTGCAGGGACAAGAGGGCGTAAGAGCTGCTCTTAAAGCCGTCAAGGGTGAACCAACAGAGAAGGTTGTTGTAACTTCGGCTCTTAAACTTACAGCTGAAAACTTTGCAACATTTGACTTTAGTTCTGTAAGACACCCCGATTGGTTTAAACCCTAATCGTTGTTTTTGTTAATGTTCCTGTCGCCCTTGACAGGAACAATTTTTATGTTAAACAATAGTAAAAATAATACCAACCCAGTATTGATGAATTACCAATACTGTGTTTATACGAAATTAGCTTTATGCTATAAATTAAATTACCAAGTGGAAGGGGGTCCAATATGCACTTTTACAATGGCTGGAAAGATTCTCGGGTACGTTCTCATGCTGTTAGGATCGGAGATTTGGTTTACTGCTCGGCAGTGAGACCGACAGAGAGAAAGACGGGAAGGATAATTAGCGACCGAGACTTCTCAGCACACGTTAATCAGTGTTTAGACAATTTGGATGTAGTTTTAAATGAAGAAAAATTAGCACTTAAAAACGTTGTTAAATTGACAATATTTGTCAGAAACATCCGCTATAAAAAAATAGTTGATGAGACTGTTTCTAAGCGATTCGATAAATCTTCAATGCCTGTAGCCAATATTTTGGAGATGAACAGATTTGAAGACGACCACGACGTTACAATCGATTGTGTGGCTGCTTCAAATGACATTGAAGTTACATACTACAGTGATGACTCTTACGCCCCTTTTTCGGGTGCTGTAAAATATGGTAACTACGTATCTTGCTCAACCGTAGTACCAGAGGCAACCAGCCTGACTTATAACGACGAACTCTTCAAAGAAGAGGTCAAAGAATCTTTTAACGAAATTAATCGACTCCTCAATTTAGCAGGAGCTTCATTGGATAATCTTTTTAGAACAAGGGTTTATGTAAGGAACATGCTTGATCGTGTTTTGGTAAATGAAGTTACCAAGGGCATCCTTGATCCCTACCCATTAAGAGTTATAACTGAAGTACCCCGCTTACCCAACGAACAACGACTTGCCATTGAGGCTGAAGCCTACATAGGTAACTCCCTTGAAAGATTAAAAACTGAAAAAGGGCAATTGCCGACCGGTCCGTTTGTTCAGGGAATAAGAATTGATGACAGATATATCTATTGTGCAGGGGTCAGACCGATAGACCCAGTCTCAAAAAGATTGATAGACGGTTCAATAAAAGATCGGATAGTTAGATGTATGGAGAACTTACAGGCGGTTTTGAATGTTGGTGGTAGTTCTTTGGAACATGTCTTTGAGAGTCGTATTTATTTGAGAAACATGGCTGATCTTCCTTTAGTCGAAGAGGTGTTCAAAGAGTACTTTAAGGCTGAGCGCTATCCGATTTGGACTGCTGTTGAAATTACCCGTTTAAATGAAGATTATGAAAAAGGTTGGGATCCCAACCACGATGTTGAAATTGAGGTGTCAGCATATGAGTAGTTCTACAACAAAAGAACCTCTTTTAAAAGTCCAGGGTGTAAGCAAAGCATTCCCCGGGGTTCAGGCTTTAAAACAGGTCGACTTTGAGCTTGTCGAGGGGGAGTTACACTTTCTAATCGGTGAAAACGGAGCGGGAAAAAGTACTTTTATTAATATCTTAAGCGGAGATTTCCCCCCTGACGAGGGAAAAATCTGGCTCGAAGGTAAAGAGGTTCGTTTTAACTCTCCCATTGAAGCCCAAAGGGCAGGGGTTAAAACCATTCACCAAGAGTTTATGCTTATTCCAAACTTAAACGTTGCCGAAAATATTACCATAGGGCATCGCCAAAAAGCTTTTGGCCCGGTGATGGATTGGCGCAGAACTTATAAAGTTGCCGAAGATACATTAAAAAAACTTAATGTAAAACTTGATTTAAAGAAGCTGGTTAAAAATTTAACAGCCAGTGAAAAACAGATTGTTGACATAGCGCGGGCACTTCTGGGAGAAGCCAAGATACTGATTATGGACGAACCTACCAGTGCCCTAAGTTCCGGAGAAATTGAGGATTTATTTAAACTTATTAAAGAGCTTAAAAGACAGGGGATTGCAATCATCTATATTTCACACCGCTTAGAAGAGCTTAGTGAAATTGCAGACAGAGTTACAGTGTTCAGAGACGGTAATCATATCTGCGAACTGCCGGTAACCTCCGAACTTAAAACCGAGTATTTGGTGGAGCAGATGGTTGGGGCAAAAATCGAAGACCAATATCCCCATACCCCCATGAAACCTGGCCCTGTTAAGATAAAAACTACGAATCTCAGTTTCGATACCTCTTTCAGAAACATAAATATTGAAGCTAAAGAGGGTGAGATTATAGGAGTGACCGGGGTTGTAGGTTCAGGAATGGAGCAATTGGCTTACACCTTAGCCGGAATTACAGGTGATTATAGTGGGGATATTCATGTTAAAAACCAGGTGGTAAAACTAAAATTCCCCAAGGATGCCATTGAGGAGGGAATCGGTTTTATTCCCAGTGACCGGCGTGATATGGGAATAATTGTCGACTTTCCGGTCAGCCACAATATCTCTCTGCCCATTTTAGAAAAATTAGGTAAAAAGGGGTGGATTAAAAAAGAGACGGAAGAGGCTGTTGCCAAAGATTATGCCAGTAAACTCCAAATCGTGACACCCGGGATTTATGCTACGACCAAAAACCTCAGCGGCGGGAACCAACAAAAAGTTGTAATCGCCAAATGGTTGGCCAAAGCTGCCGATACTTTAGTTTGTGTTGAGCCTACCAGGGGAATTGATGTCGGTGCAAAAACAGAGATTTACTCCCTTTTCCATCAAATGGTTGAAGAGGGCAAAAGCGTACTTCTGTTTTCTACCGACTACTCTGAAGTATTAGGTATGTGTGATCGAATCTACGTAATCCGAGACGGTGTTATCGTAAAAGAGTTTAAAGACAATAAGGTAAGCCGTGAAGAACTTATTAAAGCTGTTTTTGGTGATGTAGAAAAAAGTAGTCCAAAGGTGGAGGAGACAAATTAATGGCACTTAATACTAAAGCCCTCGTAGATAGGCTAAAGCGGACTGGAGGGTCTCTTTTAATCCTAATTGTGATTGTTGTCGTTATGACACTAATCGATAAACGGTTTCTTTCGCCTGAGAACGTCAGAAATATCTTAAGAATCGGAGCTATTACGGTAATTGCCGTTTATGGGCAAACATTTGTAATGCTTACCGGTCAGATTGATTTATCAATGGGGGCAGTCGCCTCTCTCTCAAGTGTAATTATAGGGTTGGTTGTTGTTCAGCTTGGATGGCCCCTCTTTATAAGTATAATTTTTGCACTTTTAGTCGGTGCACTTGTCGGATTGGTTAACGGGGTTCTGGTTTTCCATTTTGGATTACCCTCATTTATTACCACGTTTGGGATGTTTACCTCTCTTTCGGGGTTTGCCAGCTCTCTTACAGGCAGTACACCTATAGAATTAGCGGGACTGTGTAACATCGGTTGGATCGGAAGAGGGTTTGTCGGGGCAGTACCTATCCCAATCATAATTGCAGCCATAGCGTTTATAATCCTTCATCTGGTACTAAACAACACCGGTTATGGAAGAACAGTTAAGGCAATCGGGTACAACCGAAAAGTTGCACTCCTTTCGGGTCGAAAAGTAAAACTTATCGGAATAATTACCTATGTTCTTTCTGGTTTCCTTGTAGGATTAACTGCTGTCCTTATGAGTTCCAGAATTTATTGTGCTCACCCTGATTTAGCTCCGAACCTAGCTTTTGATGCCATTGCAGCAGCTGCTGTCGGTGGAATCAGTATGCAGGGGGGGAAAGGGAACCTCGTTGAGGCAACCATCGGAGCTCTTATCATTGTTGCACTGTTAAACGGCTTAACATTGGTTAACGTTACCACATACATGCAGATGGTCACCAGAGGTTTGGTAATTATTGTAGCAGTTGCTCTAAACAATGTAAGAACTTTTGGTTTTGCTAATGTAACAGGGATAAGTTTTCGTCGGAAAAAAGTTGGGGTAGAAGTATGAAAAAAGCTTTACAACAAAGAACAGATAAAAATAAAGAGGGTGTCATTGCCCAGTTATCGCGGATGAAATCATCAATCGATTGGTTTCAGTTTGGTGCCGTCGGTTTATTAATATTAATTTGGTTGATTATGTACTTCTCAACACCGCACTTTGGCAATAAATTTAACCAGATTAACCTGATGAGACAGGCTTCGGTTTTAATGGTAGCGGCGGCAGCCCAAACATTTGCGGTAATTGCCGGCGGGTTAAATATTGCCGTCGGCTCTTCAGTAGCCCTTTCGGCAGTAGTTTCAGCGGCAGTGTCCCTTAAGTTTGGAACAGCCGCAGGCTATATCGCCGGAGTTCTTACAGGAGTACTTACAGGCTTTCTTTTGGGTGTTGCAGTCGGAATTTTCAGAGTCGATGCGACAATCGGCACGGTTGGGCTTATGGCAGTCGCACAGGGATTGGCTTTCCAAGTTACCAGAGGACGCCCTGTTACCGGACTTCCACAAACGTATAGGATAGTGGGAATGGGTATGTGGGGCGGTGTTCCTATTTTAGTTGTGGTTGCCCTTTCTACAATAATCCTTGTCCATATTTTCCTCTCCTACACGGTATGGGGAAGAAATATATACGCAGTGGGTGTTGATGAAGAGGCTGCCCGTTTAGCCGGAATAAAGGTGCGCTGGTACAAGATACTTTCGCAAGTTTTGAGTGTATCACTGGCAGCTTGGGCCGGGGTTCTGCTTAGCAGTCGAATTAATACAGGAATTGCAACAATAGGAGCTGGGATGCACCTTGAGGCAATAGCCGCAGTAATTCTGGGTGGAACAGCTCTTTTCTCTGGGGAAGGGAACGTATTAAAAGCCCTTATCGGTGTTATGATTATAACAATTCTTAACAACGGAATGGATCTGTTGCACGTTTCCCACTATTTACGCGATATCCTCTTGGGATTAATTGTCATCAGTGTTGTATTTATCAACACAACACTAAAAAATAGGTAACTGTTTTAAAGGAGAATTATATGGGAGAAATAAAATACGTTAACCCTCCAAATATGCCAAAACCTAACGGCCCTTATGGATACGGAACTATACAAAATGGGTGGTTTTATATGGCAGGACAAATTCCTGTAGATCCCGATAACCCATCGGCAGCACTTCCTGAAACAATAGAGGAACAATCTGAGATTGTATTTAAAAATATTGTCAGGATTTTAGATGCCGCAGGATACGATTTTGAAGATGTAACCAGTGTCAGAGTTTACCTAAAAGATTTGCCCAGAGACCTTCTGCGCTTTAATACCGTCTACACCAAATACTTCAAAGAGGGTAAGTACCCTGTGAGAACTGCCGTTGGTGTAACCGGCTTGGCAAAAGATGCCCTAGTCGAAGTTGACTTGGTTGCCCACAAGAAAAACTAGAAGCTTTTAATTTAAAACTTTACAAGCCACCTGTGAAAAGGTGGCTTGTTGTTTAATGCCGTGTACTGAATAATAATATTTTTTTAACCTCTTTTTGCAAGGAAATTAAGTTTTTCACAAAGAAATTTAAAATAGATAATCCATAACAGAGTAGACCTAAAAAGTCTTTTTACACAACTGCACTTTGTATGCAGTTCGTTCTGTTCGAGCTTTTGATTTGTTATATAACCACCAAAGAATAACTGCTGCAGAGGAGAATTTCCCCTTAGAAAGCATTAGAAGCTTAATGTCTCAAATCCAAAGAATTTTGTTGCATTGTATGGTTGGCGGGTTTACTGTTGGCTAATTATATAAGAGGAGAACTATGAGAAAAAAAGTTCTTGTTGCGGTGATTACTATTGTCCTTTTATTTTCAATAGTGTCCCAAAATCTCTTTGCTGTCAGCAGAACAGAAGCTCCCAAAAAAGAGAAGCTTGTCTTTGGTGTTTCGCTGCCGCTACTTGCCTTTTCGTATGAGATTCCACTTCTTTATGGAATCCGTTTAGAGGCAGAAAAATTGGGAATTGAATTAATTGAACTAGAAGCAGGTGGTTTTGGGAATTTAGATAAACAAATTGCCCAAGTCGAAAATTTATTACAACAGAATATCGATGCTCTGATACTCTCTGCAACCGACGGTGCAGGGGTAGTTGGGGGGGTTGAGCAGGCAGTCAGTATGGGAGTTCCCGTAGTGGGAGTCGGAAGCCAAGCCAACACAGATAAAGTTGTCACTAAAGTTGTTGCCGACGATTATGAGATGGGAGTTATAGAAGCAGAAGCGTTAGCTGCTGCAATCTCCTTTAAAGGTGATGTTGTTATGATGAGCGGCCCTCCCGGAAATAACTGGACTGAAGATCGGGCTGATGGTTTTAGAGACACTGTTAGAAAGAAGTATCCTGAAATAAGAATTGTTGCTGAGCAGTGAACAGATATCAGCAGGACAATTGCCAGTGATTTAATGGAGACGTGGATTCAGGCTTTCCCCAACGTCAGGGGTGTTTATACCACTAACGACGACTTAGCTGTAGGGGCAGTCACTTCAATAGTTGCAGCCAACAAGCAAAACCAGATAAAAGTTGTTTCAGCCAATCCAACAGAGGCCGGTTTTGATAACCTTAAAAATAATTTGATGGCTGCTTTTGCAGTTCAGCAGACTGTTTTACAGGGTCAGGAGGGAGTCAGAGCTGCTTACAAAGCAGTTAGAGGAGAAGCTACTGATTCTGTAATTGTGACACCTGCATTTACTTTGACCAGTGAAAATTATTCTACTTTTGATTTTACGACAGTAAAACATCCCGACACTTTCAGACCTTAACTTGATTGTTAATCCCTCCTTTTCGGAGGGATTTCTACTCTTTCTTTATAATAAAAATTAGCTTGAGGGACTCTTGCAGTATATTAGTTTTATGGGTATAGTATCCCAAGTTGTACGGGGTTCACGACTTTTGGGGAAAACATTTATAGGGGGACTTAATGGGAAACATTAAATATATAAAGCCTTCTGATATGCCAAACACGCTTGGTCCTTATCAGTACGGTGCGTCAACGGAAGGGTGGCTTTTTATTGCCGGACAAATCCCTGTTAATCCTGACAATCCTGACGCAGCTCTACCCGCAACCATTGAAGAACAAACTGAAATAGTCTTTAAAAATATCTGGAGAATCTTGAAAGCTGCTGGCTATGGGCCGCAACACGTTTTAAACGTCAGAGTTTTTCTTAAAGATCTTTTGCGAGATATAAACGGCTACAATACTGTCTACGTCAAACAATTTGAAGCGGGTAAATACCCATCAAGAACTACTGTCGGAGTGACTGCATTAGCAAAGGATGCTCTGATTGAGATTGATTTGGTAGCATACAAAGAGCCGTAGTTGAAACAAATCCGAATTCTGTGTAACAATGACGTTGCTTCTGAATATTTGTGTTATATATTAGATGTTTATGGAACTCAACAATTAACCTTCTAAGGTTGTTGAGCAAAAAAGAAAAAAAATTTATAGGAGGATATTCGTGGATATACCTAAAAAGATGAAAGCAGCCGTATTATACGGACTTGAAGACATTAGGGTAGTTGAAAGGGATGTTCCAGTTCCGGGCGACGAAGAAGTCTTAATCAAAATTGAAGCATGTTCAATTTGTGGCGGAGATGTAAAAATCGTCTCAAGGGGTATTCCAAACATGCCACCTTTTGGTGAGTTTATCATTGGACACGAATACTCTGGTTACATTGTCCAAAGAGGGGCAACCGTAACAGAGTTCGAAATTGGCGATAGGGTAACAGTAGAGGTTCACAAAGGATGTGACCGTTGTAAAAACTGTCGTGCAGGAAACTACACAACTTGTTTAAATTATGGGGATTACTCTAAAGGGCACAGAGCCAATGGATTTACAACCAACGGTGGATTTGCCGAATATGTTGTCAACCATGTAAACACCCTCTCTAAAATACCCGATAACGTTGACTATGAGAACGCAACAATGGTAACAACTGCCGGTACTCCCCTTTATGGGCTTGAGAAATCGGGTGGTTTTATCCCCGGACAAAACGTTGCAGTAATCGGACCGGGTGCAATCGGATTAATGGCTGTTCAAAGCGCAAAAGCTCTTGGAGCAGATAAGGTAATTTTAACCGGTACCAGAGATGACCGTCTTGAGTTAGGCAAGAGCCTGGGCGCCGATGTTATTATCAACATTAAAAATGAAGACGTTAAAGCAAAAGTATTTGAAGCTACCGATGGAATAGGTGCCGACAGAACACTCTTGGCCGCAGGTTCCTCCAGCGCTTTACAAATGGCTTTGGATATCACCCGCCGCGGCGGAGATATTGTAATTTTAGCCCACTTTGAAGACCCTATCTGCGACGTTGATATCGGTGCAGCCGTATTTAAAGGGATGAACATCTATACGGTACGTGGAGAAGGTTCAAGTACTGTGAAGAGTGCTCTTTCATTGATGAAAGCCGGAAAAATTAAAACTGAATCTTTAATTACACACCACTACTCTTTGGATGACATTAATGAAGGATTCAAAACTTTCCGTTCACGCAGCGGAAATGCTTTAAAAGTTGTTATTAAACCGTAGATAAATATTTAAGGAGTTTTTAAGAATGTCAAATTTTTCAATATATAACCATGTAAAACTTGGAATTGTTCACTTCAAAGCTTATCCTCAAGTAGTTAATGGTACAGGCCCCATTGTTGAGACCTTGAGAAAAATTGTCGAAGATGATTTTTGGACTGCCGTTGAAGTTGGAATGGTCAAAGACGTTAAAGTTCGCAACGAAGTTCGCAACCTTTTAGAGACCAGCCACATGGAAGTTGCTTATGCTTCCCAATCTAAAATTCTTTCAAATAAGTTGAATCTCAACTCTTTAGACAAAAGTGAAAGAAGAGTAGCAATCGGAAGCCTTAAGAGCGCCATTGAAGAGGCTTATCACCTTGGTGCCACAAGAATGAGAATTATGAGCGGAAAAGACCCCGGTGCTGATAAAAGGGAAGAGGCTAAAGATATTTTTGCCGACTCTTTGACAGAACTCATTGAGTACTCAAACAGTTTAGGTAATATGTACATTACTCTTAAAATCTTTGATCGCGATATCGACAAATGTGCCTTAATCGGCCATTTCAGCGATGCCGCCGATGTTGCAGAAGTTGTAAGTAAGAGAGTTAAGAACTTTGGACTTCTTTCTGACTTGTCACACTTCCCGCTTCTTCGCGAAGATCCAAAAGAGGCTTTAGAGAAAGTTAAAAAGTACAGCTTAGATTTCCACATCGGCAACTGTGTAATGAGAGATAAACTTAACCCGATGTATGGTGACTTACAGCCAAGATTTGGAGTTCCCGGAGGCGAGATAGATACACCGGATGTACAAAATTATTTCCAGATTCTCAAAGATATGAAGCTGATTGGTCCTGATAAAATGCCTGTTCTCAGTGCTGAGGTCAGACCACTGTTGGCAGCTGAGAGCTCTGAGGTGATTGTTACAAACACAAAACGAGTTATCAAAGAGGCTTGGGCCGCTGTAAAATAGACTAAAGCAGAAACCCTGTTGCCGTTGGTGACAGGGTTTAGCTAAATTAGTATAGTTGTGGGTTGGTTATTAATCCCACTAATAATTTTTTTTAGGAGTGTAGAGATGGCTGACGACAAAAAAAAGCAATATGTTTTTAAAATCGACGAACTTCCTTGGAAATCGACCCATGGCGGGTCGGTAAAGTCCAAATTGGTTTTGGATGAAGAGCATGGTGGAGCAACCCGCTTCTCTTTGCTTGTTAACTCGATGAGGGCAGGTCTTAACTGTAAACACGATACTCCGGGACACACCCATGAAGAGGAACACTTCATTTATGTGATTGAAGGAACCGGCGGAGTTTCCATTGGCGGAGTGATTTACGAAGTTGAACCTGGTGATGTATGTATAGTTCCTCCCGGAGCTGTTCACTACGTATTTGCCGATCCCATTGAGGATATGACCTACCTAGTGCTCTATTCCCCAGCCGGACCAGAAAAAGAACTATAATAAGGAATAGGTGATGAGTACTGAATTAGAAACTATGAAAGTAAACTTTCTTGGACGCCGTCAGGTAAGTGTCGAATACCGCGGACAGACTATTTTAACAGACCAACCTAAAGGGGTGGGCGGAGATGGTGAAGCTCCCACAGGATTTGACCTGTTTATTGCCTCTTTGGCAGCTTGCTCCGGCTTTTATGTTCAACTTTTCTGCCAAAAAAGGAACATTCCTTTAGAGGCTGTAAAAATGGAAATGACCCCTATTTTTAACGACGAAACTGATGTCCTTTCCAACCTAAATATCAAAGTTGAAACAAACGGTGATTTCCCGGAGAAGTATAAGAAAACAATTTTTAATTTAATTGACCAGTGTGCTGTTAAAAAACAGTTGCTTACTCCGCCACAGGTCAATATTGAGATTGGGGAGATGGCTAACTAAGAGAGGTAGTTTCTATTTTGCACAAATGTGTGCAAAAACTGCATGAAATGTTGGTAAAGTGCGGCGATAAGAGACTGTCTCTTTATCGCCGGTTTATTGGATAGGCAATCAGGCTTCCCCTTAATTGACACTATTTGAAAGAGGTGCTACATTGCAGGTGGAACAGAAATGAACTATCCTTACCTAATTTTTACACAGGATTTACCGATATGTTGAGTATGACGGCCCCTCCCTATTTGTTAGTTATGGCGGGGCTCCGATTTTGTTTGATGGAGGCTTCTAATGGATATTCCTGAAAAAATGAAAGCAGTTGTTCTGATGGGACCAAATCAACTTGAAGTTAAAGAAGTTGATGTTCCTAAACCCGGTCCTGTTGATGTATTAATTAAAGTAGAGTCTTGTGCTCTTTGCGGTACCGATGTTGCTTTAATTAATAAACCGCTTCCCGGGCAACCCCCTTACGGTGAACACATAATTGGTCATGAATATGCCGGTACTGTTGTAGCGGTAGGTGAGACAGTCGATGAATTTGGAATCGGAGATCGCGTCACTGTCGAGGCTCATGGCGGTTGCGGAAGATGTCATAATTGCCGCTTGGGTAACTATGTTGCCTGCCTGAATTACGGCAATACAAAAAAAGGACACCGAGCAAATGGCTTTACCACACCCGGTGGAAATGCCCAGTATGTTATAAACCATATCAACACCGTCCATAAAATTGCCGACCGAGTTACAATGGATGAGGCATCCTTAGCCACAAACTTAGGGTGTGTCCTTTACGGAATTGAGACTCTGGGCGGTTTTGTTGCCGGTCAAAGTGTTGTTATCGTAGGACCCGGTCCTTTAGGCTTAAGCAGTGTGCAAGCTTTTAAAGCCCTTGGAGCTGAAAAAGTTATCCTCATCGGGACAAGAGAATCACGTCTAAAAATTGCCGAACAGACCGGTGCCGATATTATTATCAACAGTAAAAACCAAGACCCTTATGAGGTTATTATGGATGCCACAAACGGCATAGGTGTCGATTATGTGGTTGAATCATCCGGTACAGAGGGCGGAGTCGATTTAGCTATCAGAACTACCAAGAGAATGGGTAGGATTTTGATGCTTGGATTTGCCCACATACCGCTTCCGACCGATTTCGAGTCTCTGGCATTGGACAACAAACATATCTTTACCGTTCGCGGAGAGGGATGGGCAAACGTTGGTCGGGCTGTTTCCTTAATAAACAGAGGTATTGTCGATTTAACACCGTTAATCACCCACACCTTCCCAATTGAGCAAATTGATACTGCTTTTGAGACATTCAACAAAAGAATTGACGGTGCGATTAAGGTAATTTCAAAACCTCAGGAGTAGCATGAAAAAGAGCGTTTTACTAATTGCAACAATGGATACAAAAGGACAGGAGGCCTACTATGTCCGTGACCAGTTGGCCTCTTATGGTCTTAATCCTTTGTTGATGAATACCGGAGCATTCCTTCCCTTTGACGGCAAGGTGGATATAAGTGCTGATGATGTGGTTATGGCTTCTATTGGGATAACAACCAAAGAGATGTTTAAAACCATGAACAAAGGCCAGTGTATCGATGCGATTATCCGGGGGGCTGAGATTTTAACGAAGAAACTCTACGACGAGGGAAAATTTGACGCTATATTAAGTATCGGGGGTGCCCAGGGTACTATAGTGGGAACAGCTGCTATGCGGACACTCCCATTCGGAGTTCCTAAGTTCATGGTTACTACCGTAGCAAGCGGAACTGCCACTTTCGGCCCTTATGTCGGTACAAAAGATATTATTATGATGCACTCGGTTTGTGATATCCTGGGGCTAAATTTTGTAACCAAAACAGTCTTTGACACTGCCGTGAGCGGAATTTACGGAATGCTTAACAGAAAAGAGAGTGGTGAAAAAAAAGAGACCAAAGGTGCAATCGCAGTCTCAATGTTAGGCACTACGACTACCGGTGCTTTAAGAGCTAAAGAGTTGATTGAAAAAGCCGGATATGAGTTTGTTGCCTATCACCAAAACGGAACCGGTGGAATAGCAATGGAGGAGATGATTGCCGACGGATTTTTTGTCGGAGTGCTCGATTTAAACCTCCATGAGATTGGAGACGGTTATTACGGTGGTTTACACGGCTCAATCAGAGAAGGACGCCTTGAAGAGGCCAGTAGGATTGAATTGCCGCAGGTAATAGCTCCCGGAAGCATCAACTACACAGTACAGGGGCCAGAAAACGAATTAAGCGATGAATTGAAAAAACGCAAATATATCGTTCACAATCCGATTCTTACTCTTGTCAGGTTAACAATAGAAGAGATGATTGCAGTCGGTAAAATAACTGCCGCAAAAATTAATAAAGCTAAAAAATATGTCTCGGTAATGGTTCCTTTAAAGGGGTTCAGTTTTCCCGATACCGAAGGCAGAGAGCACTGGGATCCGGTGGGTAACGAAGCTTTTATTAAATCTCTGAGAGAGAATTTGGACAAACGGATTGAGTACAAAGAGTATAATTTACACATAAACGATACAGAGTTTATCGATATTGCTGTTAATCGGTTATTTACTTTAATAGAGGAGAAGGAGAAAGCTGTATGACAAATAAAGAGATGCTTTCTGGTGTCTATGCTCCGATGTGTACCCCTTTTGAAAACGATGAGGTTACATACGCCGGGTATAGAAAAAACATTGAGATTATGAACTCAAGCGGTCTTAAAGGATATTTTGTTCTTGGAACCAACGGAGAGTTCAAAACCCTCTCTGAAGAGGAGAGAATTAAAATTTTAGAGCTGGCAGTAGAATCTGCAGACAACAGTAAGACTGTTATGGCCGGTACAGGAGTTGAAAGTACTCGGGAGACTATCCGCCTGACAAAACAGGCAGCTGAAATCGGGGTATCAAGTGTTAGTTTATTGATGCCCAATTTTTTTGTAAAACGGATGGATGACAATGCCTTAATCAGCCACATTTTAGAAGTGGCAGATGCTTCTCCTATTCCGGTTGTATTATATAACAACCCATCGGTTGCCGCTTCGCTTGTAATTAGCGATATTGTAGTTAAAAGAGTTAGCGAACATTCGAATGTGATAGGAATTAAAGACAGTTCCAAGGAAACTTGGAAGAACAACTGCCAGTTTGACACCGATAGATTTTCTGTAATGGCAGGCAGTGCTTCCTACTTCTTAGACCTTCTTGATGCCGGTGGCACAGGTGGTGTTCTCTCCTTGGCAAACGTCATTCCTAACGCCTGTGCTGATTTGTTTAACCTCTACAAAGAGGGTAAAAAAGAAGAGGCTAAAGCTTTAAACGAAAGGCTGGTTTCTTTGAATAAGAAAGTTTCAGGGCAGTATGGAGTTGCCGGTGTTAAGTTTGCAATGGATTTTGCCGGTTTTAGCGGCGGAGTTCCCCGCAGACCGTTAAGAGGCCTCAATGATGCTGAAAAGCAAGCATTGGAAGCCATTTTAAAAGAGAGTGGATTCTTTAACTAAAGTTAGTTAAGCCCCACTTTTACATAGATTTTTTGAAAAAGAGATGGCTGGCAGTACCATTGATTACTGGCACAGTTGGTAGTTTATCAATTGAATAAAAGCGTTCATTATTGAAAATATTCGCTAAAATTTATAGGAGGAACCTATGGCTGAAAAAAGGGAAATGACTCCCCAAGAAGAGAAAGAGGCATTAAAAAAGTTTGAAGGTCACGAGAGAGAGAAATCTTACAACCTCATGGATCTTGGATTTACAGACGTTGCTGAGTACCTAAAGAGAAACGATACAATCATCGTATCAATGGGTTCAACAGAAAAACATGGTGACCACGCACCGCTCGGAACAGACAGTTACACCGCAATGGGTGTTATCGAGAAGGCTGCTATCCTTTGTGATACCCTTTATACCCCACTGCTTCCTGTTGGATACTCCCCCCACCACATGGGCGAAGTAAACAAAGGAACCGGAACCCTGACATTCTCCGGCAACACATACCGCGCAGTTGTTTACGATTTGGCTATGAGCTTAATTTTCCACGGATTTAACAAAATGGTTTTTGTTACCCACCACGGAAGTAACTCAAAAGTTATCGACGACATTCTCAGAAGAATCAGATATGAGACCGGCGCATTTGTTGGTTGGTACAAAACTCCTACCGAGAGAACATTCAGCATTGTTGAAGATATCATGGAAGGACCAAAAGTTGAGACTCCCGGATGGCACGCTGGAGAACTTGAGACAAGCACTGCTTGGGCTTACAGACCCGGTTCAGTTGCTATGGGCAGAGCTCGCCAAGACAGAACTCACGCACCTCGCTTCATGGGCGACAAATTCTCTAAACACGACGGTTCTGGTTTCGTAACATTCATGGGTGCCGAGAGCATGTGGGTACCGATGGAGCACCACGAGTATTCTGATACAGCAACAATTGGTAACCCCTTAAGATCCTCAATTGAGAAGGGACAAAAATACTTTGTTGTAGCTGCCGAAGCTCTTGCCGCTTTAGTTGAAGAGGTTAAGAAATTCGACGTCAAAGTACCTCTGGAGAAGAGACACTTCACCAACAGAGCTTAATTATCTCTAAAAGGATATTGCCCTGTGCTCAAGCACGGGGCAATTTTATAAATCAGTACAATAAAAGGAATTTGAAATGAAAAGGTTAGAGGGCAGAGTTGCTGTTGTCACCGGGTCGGCTCAAGGGATGGGATTAGCTATCGCCAAAGCCCTCGGTAATGATGGGGCACGAATTGTTATTACCGATATAAATAAAGCACAGATTGATATTACTGTAAGCGAGCTTAACAAAAACGGTTACGATGCAGTCGGTTATAAAATGGATGTAACCAACGGTGAAGATGTTAAGCAGGTTTTTAAACAAATTAAGGAGCAGCTTGGAAGTCTCGATATTCTTGTTAATAATGCAGGCGGAGCTTTAAATACTCCCCATAAATTAGATGAAATTGAGGAAAAACATTGGAACTTAGTTGTTGATGTAAACCTTAAAGGCTCTTTCTTTACATGCCAAAACGCTATTCCGATTATGGCAGAGCAAGGCAAAGGTGCCATCGTAAATATTTCGGCACTTGCCGCTCACTACCGCGCCAGTTTAGCCGGTGTTCAGTACACGGCAGCTAAAGCCGGAGTAGAGGGGCTTACCAGACAGTTGGCCTACGACTGGGGTCCAAAAGGGATCAGAGTTACCGGTGTTGCCCCTACAGTTACCTTAACGGGCGACCGTGTGAAAGGACTTTGGGAAGATAAAGGCAGCGATGAACAAGACAGCGTTCTTCGCAATATCCCTTTAAGAAGATTGAGCAAGCCGGAAGAAATTGCTGCTGCAGTAGTATTTTTAGCCAGCGATGAAGCCTCCTATATCACAGGAGTTACAATCGATGTGAGTGGTGGCCGTTTCCTACGTTAGAGCAATTTGTTTTTCTGATAAATCATTGCTGTAATATACAAGAGCTACATCCCAAGTGTGGCTCTTTTTTCCGATTTATGGTAACAGTAATATTATAAAAGATGTTATAGGAGTTTATATGGGATTTAAGCGAACCGTATTGCTGCCCCAACCAATTGAACAAGAGGCTGACCAATACCTACAAGATGCCGGATGCAACATTATTAGATGTAACAGTTGCACATTTGAGGAAGTCGGTGAGAAATTAAAAGAGGCTGAAGCCGTTGTTCTCAGAACAGGTATTAAATTTACCAAAGAGTTACTGGCAAAAGGAACCAACCTTAAAGTAATCAGCAGGACCGGTGCCGGTGTCGATAACGTCGATTTAGAAGCCGCAACAGAGCAGGGAATAATTGTCTCCTCCTCTTTGGGTGCCAATACCGAAAGTGTGGCTGAGCATGCTTTGACAATGATGCTGACTCTGATAAAAAACATTAAAAGACTCGACAACGAGGTCAGAAGCGGAAACTTCAAAATAAGATATACAAATCCGTCGAATGATATGACCGGAAAAACATTGGGATTACTCGGATTTGGGAGAATCGGCAGCCGTTTAGCCGAGATGTGCCACACAATTTTTCAGGCCAAAATCATTGCTTTTGATGAGTATTTGCCGGTGGAAGTTCAGAAAAAATTTGAGTCTTGGGTTAAGTTTGTTGATTATGAAACACTCTTAAAAGAGGCCGATTTTATCTCTATCCATGTCCCTTTAACTCCCGAAACCCGTAATATGGTTGATTATAACAGTATGAAAAAAATGAAAAAAAGTGCCTTTTTAATCAACACCAGCCGCGGAGGAATTATCAACGAAGCCGATTTGGCAAAGGCAATGAAAGAGGGGCTTTTAAGCGGAGCCGGTTTGGATGTTTTTGACAAGGAACCTATAGAAGAGAACAATCCACTTTTGGAAATCGACAATGTTTTAATGACACCGCATACTGCTGCTTTAACCGAAGAATGTGTCGTTCGAATGGCAATGGAAGGGGTTAAAAGAGTTGTTGCTTACTTTGAGGGAAAAGAGAGTACAAACGTCGCCAACCCCGAGGTTCTCAAAAGACAAAAATAGCTCAGATTGACAAAGAATAGGGGCTAAGATATGATTTGGCGGTATGGAATTAGCTAAAAAATGACGCATAAATCCCCTTTATTATAAAAGGGCGATTTAGTAGCAGGTTGTAAATAAACACATATTTGGAGGAATTTATGCACAACGCTTGGAGAGAAATTCAAAAGCTTAGTGATCAAACAGAGATTTGGTGGGACAGCTCACCGGTTGTTTGGCCAAACTTTAAAGAGGATATGAAAAAATATCCAGGACTCACCGAAAGTGAGAAAAAATGGTTAGATGCAGAACTTGACGGTATGTTCTTTGATGCTCCAGTAAACAACTGGGTATATCGTGGTTGTACAACCAACCCCCCGCTTTCTTGGGATGTTCTTAAAATCAGAAAAGCCGAATGGGCCGAAATTATTAAAGAGGTTAGAAAAAACTACAAAGGTTCCTCTAAGTATGGTCTTTTCAGAATGGTTTACCAAGAAGTAGTTCGCCAAGGTGCAGAGAAATTCATGCCTCTGTTTGAAGCTTCAAACGGTAAATATGGACATATCTCAGCTCAGGTTGACCCTCTTCTAATGAACAATGAGGCAGCAATGAGAGAGATGGCGGAAGAGCTTGCCGTAATTGCACCTAATATCATGATTAAGATTCCGGGATCAACTGCCGGTATCCCTATTTTTAAACACCTTGCTTCAAAAGGTATTGCCACAAACGCCACTGCCATTTTTAACCTTTCTCAGATTATGAGAGTTGCTGAAAATGTAGCCGAAGGTAGAAAGATTCACTTGGCAGAGAACAAAACACCCAGACACGGCTGGAGAGCGGTTTGTACCCACATGAACGGGCGCTTAGAAGACTCTAAAGCTTTCAGAGGCGTAATCAACAGTCAGAACTTAAACATTAACGCATTTGAACTACGTGTTGCCAGTGAAGTTGTTGTTAAAAAAGCAGCTGAACTCTTTGTTGAGAGAGATCTTCCGATTAAGATTCTTACCTGTTCTGCCCGTAAACACAAAAACCAAAACGGTGAGGTTGTTTATCCGCATATCGATATGTTTGTCGGCGGTCCGCTGGTATACACTGTACCTGGTACGGTTATCGGTGATGTTTTAGTCCACTACCGTAACAGAGATATCGTTGCTCAATGGGACAATGCACCCGATGCAGCAACCGTTGAAAAACTGAGACAAGTTGATTACTTCAACAAATCTATCGATGAGCACGGATTTGCCGTTGAACAGTTTGACGAGATTACCTCAATGGAAGAGAACATGGATTCATTCCAAGGTGCTTTTAGAGAGATGATCAACTACGTTGGTACTTTTGTATAAACCCGTAAGGAGAATTCAATGAAAGCGATAGCTATCGGATGTGATCCGAATGCACAAGAGATGAAGCAAACTCTCATAGCCCATATAAAAAGTATGGGTTATGAAGTTAAAGATTTTGGAAGTGAAGATCCAATTTATGCGGAAGTGGCAATTCGGGTAGCCGAAAGTGTGGCTTCCGGTGAACACGATAGGGGAATACTTGTTTGTGGTACCGGAATAGGGGTATCAATTGCTGCCAATAAAGTTCCCGGTGCCTATGCTGCACTTTGCTCTAACGTGTATGCAGCTGAGAGAGCCCAGTTAAGTAACAATGCCAATATTATAACTATTGGTGCTTTTACCACCGGTATTGAAGTTGCAAAAACAATCGTTAGTGCTTGGCTGAATGCCAAATACGTTCCCGGTGGAAGATCGGAGCCTAAAATTCAAAGAATTTGTGACTATGAGAAAGAGATTTTGGAGAGGTAGAGTTGATGAGTAATTTAAACCAATCCGAGAATCTTGAACTGAAAAAAAATGCTTTGGCAGTAAGAAAAAATATCCTTAGAATGGTTAAAGCAGGAGGGGCAGGCCACGTCGGTGGCGCCCTTTCGGCTACCGATATCATTACTGCCCTCTATTTTAAAGTGATGAATGTCCGCCCAGATCAACCGCTTTGGGAAAAGAGAGACCGCTTTGTCCTTTCGGCAGGGCATAAATGTTTGGCTCTCTATGCCGTACTGGCAGAGAAAGGTTTTTTTGATAAAAATCTTTTAGACACCTACGGTTCGTTGGGCTCCCGCTTACCGGGGCATCCCGACATGCATAAACTGCCCGGAGTTGAGAGTAATACCGGTGCGTTGGGGCATGGACTCTCTATTGCCGGCGGAATGGCAATGGGACTGCGACTCGATAATACTGAGAGTAAAGTCTACGTTATTATGGGGGACGGTGAACTTGCCGAAGGTTCCAACTGGGAAGCAGCTTCTGCAGCAGCTCACCATAAGTTGGATAATCTAATGGTATTCGTCGATTTAAACGGACTTCAAATTGAAGGGGAGACGAAAGATGTCATGAGTAATGCCGACTTAGTAGCTCGCTGGAAAGCCTTCGGTTGGCATGTTCTTGAAATCGACGGACACAACTTTGATGAAATTCTTGCCTGTACCTCAAAATTACCCGAAGTCAAAGGAAAACCGACAGTCGTAATCTCCCACACAATTAAGGCCAAAGGATTTAGCTTTGGGGAAGGAAAAGTTGCTTACCACTATTGGAGTGCCAATGAGCAGGAGATGAAAATAGCTGAAAATGATTTAGCTGAAATTGAGAGGAGTTTAGGTTGATGAACACAGCAGATCCCAGAAAAACTTTTGGAGAGGCTCTGGCCGAAATAGGCAAAGAGAATTCTAAAGTGTTGGCAATTTCAGCAGACAGCTCTTCCGGTAGCGGTTTAGGCCCTTTTAAAAAGCTTTTTAGCGAAAGACATATAGAGTTTGGAATTATGGAGCAGGGGATTATCGGCTATGCCGCCGGTTTGGCTACCACCGGTAAAATCCCGTTTGTAGTTGCCATAGCCCCGTTTTTGACCAGCCGTCCTTTTGAGATGGTTCGCAATGATGTCGGTTATATGAAGCAAAACGTGAAAATCGTCGGACGATGTGCAGGGATGAGTTACGCCGATTTAGGACCAACTCACCACTCTTTAGAAGATGTTGCAATATTAAGAACTATCCCCGGCTTTACAATTTTGGTTCCTTCCGACCCTGTTGAGATTAAAGAGGTTGCAAAAGCTGCCGCAGAGTTAAACGGACCTGTCTACATTAAAATAGCCCGTGACAAAATGCCAATCTTTAATGACAACAAAGAGTATAAGTTTGAGTTGGGTAAGGGAGTTACCTTAAAAGAGGGAAACGATTTAACGATTGTTGCGACCGGTGTCCCTGTTTACAACGCTTTGGAAGCTGCCAACGCCTTGGAGAAAAAAGGGTTAAGTGTCCGTGTAATCAACATACACACCCTTAAACCCATCGATAAAGAGATTATAATCAAAGCTGCAAAAGAGACCGGAAAAATAGTGACTGTCGAAGAGCACTACCTTGCCGGCGGTTTGGGGAGTATCGTAGCTGAAATTACAGCTCAACATGCCCCAGCTAAATTGCACATGGTTGGTGTTAATGATCAATTTGCCAGTAACGGTCCCTATGATGGATTGATGGCAATGTACAATCTTGATACCAATGGAATTATCAAAGAAGTTGAAAGTTTCTTAAAAAACTAATATTTAACTAATAAACAAAAAAGACCCACTTTTTAGCTGGGTCTTTTTTGTTAACCTGCCGGCAATTCTATTACAAACCGGCACCCTTTTGGGTTGAGGTTGTAAACCTCCATGGTTCCTTTAAAAGATTCGATTATTCTATAGGTTATAGATAAACCCAATCCCAAGCCAAGTTGATCCTCTTTTTTAACTTTGGTACTGTAAAAAGGTAAAAATATCGTGTGAATGTCTTTACCGGGAATCCCCGGTCCATCGTCCTCAAAAATAAGGGTTGACGAATTTTTCCCATTTAAAAACCCGTTTTGAGTTATTATTTTAATGTTTCCCCCATTTGGCATTGCTTCAAAACTGTTTTTAATTAAATTTAAAATAACCTGTTTTAAAGGTCCCTCGTCACCGCTTATATACTGCTGTTCGTTACCCTTAAGAAACTCTATATTTATGTGTTTGTACTGTGCATTGTACTTTAACAACTCTAATATCTCTTCGATGAGAGTGTTAATATCCAGTATTTCCATTTGGATTGTTTTACCGTCACTGAAAGTTAGTAAGTTGCTGATTATTTTAGCTATATGAGTTATCTCATTATTAACTTTATTGATTGACTCAATTACGTCATGGTTGGATTGCGTGTATTTCAAATAGCTAAGGTAGTTGGAGATTATCTCTAAAGGGTTATTGATTTCATGGGCAACTCCGGCAGCCAACAGACCAACAGCGGCCAACTTTTCAGAAAGGATCAATTGTCTTTGCAGAGAATCATACTCAGTAATGTCTTCAATGATTAGTATTGTCCCTAAGACAGCCAGTCCGTCGAAAACAGGGTAAGTTTTAATATTATTGATGCTTTTAGTGTCTCTGAATTTTATTTCAACATTGTAAAAGGATCTCGATTCGTTTTTTTTAACCGACTCTTTTATTAGATTAAAAGCTACTCTGCTCTCTTCCAACAAAGAGGAGAGAGGGATGTTTATAAACTTTTTGTCCCTTAAATCAAAACTGTTGATGCACTGTTCATTGACCATTTTAATTATCATATGGTTATCAATTACAATTATATTCATCGGTAAGAACTGCAGTATAGCTTCGTTGTACTTTAGAATTTGGTAAAATTCAGTATCGGGTTTTATGCCTATATCTGCACCCACAGTTGTATAAGCCATTCTGATAAGATTTAATTTGTTGATGTTATCAATATTTTCAGTAATCAAAAGAGAGCCTTCTCTGAGGACGGTAACGTTACTGGCAAAGTTATAAACATCGTCGATTCGGTGGGTTATGGTTATAATCGACATTCCTTTTTTGCATTTTTCTATTAAAATAGGGATTATTCTACTAAATTGTTCTGCCGATAACTTCTCCAAGGATTCATCAAGAATTAAGACCTTTGGATTTGTGTAAAGGACTTTTAAGATTTCAACTACGGTTCGTTCTGAGAGGGTTAGTTTCATTAATTTTGTTTTAGGATCAATGTTGAAACCGAGGGAGTTGATGTATGTTTGGGCGTGTATGTTAATTTTTTTCTTACTGTAAAAACCAAAAGTAGTTCCTATTTTAGATTTATAGAGGATATTTTCGGCAACAGAGAAGTATTCATTGAGTAAGTTTTCCTGATAAACCATCCTTATTCCAGCTCTTTGGGCAATATTAAGGGAGAACTGGGTTCTTTTGACATCGTTAATGAAAATCTCTCCGCCATTGGGAATGAGCATTCCACTGAATATTTTAGCTAATGTCGATTTCCCGGCTCCATGTTCACCGACTATAGCATGTATTTCACCGGGTCTTATCTCTAAACTGACGTCGTTAAGAGCCTGAACACTACCGTAATTTAGAGAGATATCTTTTACTTTAATTATCGGTTTTGGTTTGGATATCATATTTTTCAATCTTAGTATAAAGAGTCTTTCTAGACATCTTCAAGATTTCTGCGACCCTCTTTTTGTTGTAGTTATTTTCTAATAGGGTCTTTTCAATTAACATCTTTTCCATTCTCTCTCGGATATTTAAATCACTTTGAAGTTCTGGTTCCGTCATATTCCCAATTATCTTTGGGGGGACATCTTCCAATTTTATGGTGCTGTTACCCGTAATAGTCACCCCATAGTTAATTGCATTTTTAAGCTCTCTTACATTTCCAGGCCACTGGTACTCTAAGAATAGATTCATCACCTCACTACTGATTCTATCAACATTTTTATCCATATTTTCGGTAAATTCTTTTAAAAAGAAGTAGGCCATAGGCTCTATATCCTCTTTACGGTTCCTTAAAGGAGGAATCTCTATTATAGCCGCATTAAGGCGGTAGTAAAGGTCTTCTCTGAACTTCCCCTCCTCAATA
>Ga0172382_10003505_pt1 | contig 24849 bp, 23 predicted proteins | sample Leawel138RmetaG_FD_122245 | JGI IMG/M metagenome (GOLD analysis project Ga0172382, IMG submission 122245) | Leachate microbial communities from a municipal landfill in Southern Ontario, Canada - Leachate well 138R metaG | ecosystem: Engineered > Solid waste > Landfill > Unclassified | place...
ATGGCCTGCTCCGCTACGCCCTACGGGCTCCGCTGCACAGGCCATTGCTTACCCCGCGCTCATGCGCGACAAAGCTGCCCGGCTCTAATCTCAGCTGGTGGAAAGCTGGGGGTCACGTCAGTGGCGCTCACGCCGGGCTGCCTGGCCAGCGTCTCCCCGATGCTGGGGCGGAGTTGCTGCGCCAGATCGGCGCCGTCGAGTATCGACACTCCGCCCAGCGCGTCGCCGACCGGCTTGCGGATCCCGGTGACGACGATGTCCGATTCATGATCGTGATGATCGCGGTCATGGCCCGGCCGGGGCTGGCCATCGGGCTGGTCCTGCGCGAGCGCGGGGCCGGATGCGATCATGGCGGCAAGGGCGCAGGAGGCGAGCAGGCGGCGCATGGGCTATCCGAATCAATGTGAGGTGGAGGCATCCCTTACGGAAGAATGATATAACGTTACACTAAATAGATTGATGCATTGTCGCTCGCCATGCCCGGCCCGCCGCATCCCACTGGCGCATGCGCGCGGATGGGAGCGTCAGGAGCGCGCTCGGTGCCTTTGAGCGCGCCTTCGGCGCAGCCTATCCGGCGGGCCTGGCCCGTGGAACGGCCAGCACCTCCACCCCATCCCCGGCGGTCAGATACCGGCGCGCGACCGCCTGAATATCCGCCGCCGAAATGGCCTCCAGCCGCGCCTTTCCGGCCAGGAAGCGATCGATCCGGTCAGGCTCGCTCTGCGCGTGTTCCACCAGCGCCATCCAGCCGCCATTGTTCTTCAAGGCGTTGTCGAAGCTCTCCAGCATCGGCTGGCGCGCGCGCTGCAGGATGTCGTCGTCCAGCGGCCGGTCGCGCAATTCGGCAAGGGTTTCGGCAATGGCGGCGCGGGTGGCCGCCACCTCCGCAACATCGACCGAGACAGCGATGGTGAAGGTGCCGTAGCCGCGCCAGGTGCGCGACAGATCGCTGGAGGCGCTGGGGGAATAGGCCTTGCCCAGCTTTTCGCGCAGCGTGTCGGTCAGTTCCAGCCGGACCACCCGTTCGAGCAGCGCCAGCTTCAGCGCTTCCACCGGATCGCTGTCGTCGCGGGTCGGCCAGACCAGGCGCAGCGCGGCCTGATCGCTTTCGCCGGTATGGTCGATGGCGCGCGCCGACCGATCCGCAGTGAAGGGCCGGTCGCGCAGGTCTTCATAGGGCCGGAAATCCGGCTCGCGCGGCGGCAATGCGCCGAAGGTCTTCGCCACCGTCGCGATGATCGCCTGCTCGTCGAAATCCCCCACCACGGCCAGTTCTATGGCGCCATGCGCGAGGCGGTCGGAGATGTCGTTGCGCAGCTTCTCGAAAGTCAGGCTGCGATAGCTTTCTTCGGATTGCAGGGTGAAGCGCGGATCGTTGTCGGAGAGGATGCCGCCGATCGCGGCGGAAAGCGCGGATGCCGGGGTGGCATCCTTCCGGGCGAAATAGTTCGAGATCCCACGCCGGTAACGCTGTTCTCCCTCAAGGCGATAGCCGGGGTCGGTCAGCGCGGCCGCCAGCAATTGCAGTTGCAGTTCGAGATCCCGGGGGGTGGTCCGCGCGGTCATGACGAAGCTGCGGTCCGCGTCCTGGATCGAAAGGCCCACGCTGCGTCCGGCCAGGATCGTCGCCAATTCGTCCTCGCTGTGTTTGCCCAGCCCGCCCGACGGCAGGGAGGACACCATGTCGGTCGCCAGCGGATTCTGCGCCGTTTCCAGCATCTGGCCGCCGTCCACATTGACGCTGACCCGCACCCGGTCCTTCTCCAGATCGGTCCGCTTCAGGTTCAGTCGCACCCCATTGGCGAAACGGATCAGGCGGATGCCGAGATCGGTGCGGCTGGTATCGGACACCACCGCGCTGGGCGCGCCGAAATCGGTATAGCCGAACTGGCCGGCGGCGGCGGCATCGCCCTTTTCCAGCCGTTCCGCCATGGCCTCGTTCCAGGCCGCGCGCAGGGTATCCTCGCCCCCGGCGACCGCGACCCGCCCCTGGAACCGGATGAGCGGGTCCTTGAGGGCCACGGCTTCTTCCTTAAGGGCGGAGAAGACCGACTGGGGGGTGATGGCGGGCGCGAATTTCTCGAAACGCTCCAGCGCATTCTGCGGGGTGGCCGGAACCTTGTCATCGCGCAGCAGGTCCAGCACTTGCGAGACGTAGGTATCGTGAGAGCGCGTATCGGCGCCCGCCGCGGCATCCTGCGTCGCGGTGCGGATCGCGGTGATCTGTTCCGCCACTTCGGCCTCGGTGAAGCCGAACGCCATCGCCCGGCGATATTCGCGCGTGGCGGCCCGCAGGCCCTTGCGCCATTCGCCATCGCCCGCATCCACGATCAGGCTGGTCGTTCGCCCCACCTTGAAGATGTCGCCCGTGCCGAAGCCCGCGTCGCGGAACGGGGCATCCGGCTGGCGCGCCAGCCGCTTGAGCCTGCGATTGACGATCTCATAGCCGATCCGCCGCAAAAGCTGCCCTTGCCGGGTGGCGATGCTGTCCTTCTCGTCCAGCCACTTGCCATGCCGGGAAACGGTGACGCGCTCCGACAGGGCAGGGTCGATATAGATGCCGGTCAGCCCCTTGCGCTTGAAATCCACCGGGCCGGGATCGGGCTTGGCCGGGGGCGGCGCGGCCCGCCAGTCCGCGAAGCGGGCCTTGATCGCGGCCTCTGCGCTGTCCGGATCGAAATCGCCCACCACGATCACGGTGGTGTTGGCCGGGACATATTCCCGCTGCCAGAAGGCGCGCAGCGACTGGCCGGTCGCGGCCTGCAGCGCTTCGGTCGTGCCGATCGGCAGGCGATGGGCATAGCGCGCGTCGGGCATGGAAAACCGGAGCTGATCCTCAAGCTCCCGCAAGCGGTAGGTATTCCGGTCCCGCTTCTCCGCCAGGATCACGCCGCGCTCGCGCGCCACCGCTTCTTCGGAGAAGGTCAGCTCGCCTGCGGTTTCGCGCATGATCATCAGGGCGATGTCCAGCAAGGCGGGGGTGTTTCGCGGAAGATCGAGCCGGTAATGGGTCTGCTGGAAGCTGGTATAGGCATTGGTGTCCGCGCCGAAGGCCAAGCCTTCGCGTTCCAGCAGCTTCACCATTTCACCCTCGGGCACATTGGTGGAGCCGTTGAAGGCCATATGCTCCACGAAATGGGCGTAGCCGCGCTCCGCATCCGTTTCGGACAGCGATCCGCTGCCGACCTCCATCCGCACCGTCGCCGTTCCCGCAGGCGTCGTATTGCGGCGGATCGCGTAGCGCATGCCGTTCTCGAGCTTGCCGAAGCGATAGGCCGGATCGACCGGCACGTCGCTTGCCTGGAAAGCCCAATCCGGCGCGGGCGCGGCTTCGGCGACCGGCGTGGCGGCGGAATCGAGCGCTCCGCCCGTCTGGGCGCAGGCCGGCAGGATCAGGAGCAGGGCGGGGAGAAGGGTATGAAGGCGCATCGCTGGCTAACTGCCGCAAGCCGCCGGGCGTGGCAACCGGGTCGGTTGCATGACATCGCCCGGCTATTTGCCAAATCTCAATCTGTTCCGGCTAATTTCCGCTCCTTCGGGAAGGGAAACGGATGGCCGGAAGGGAATTGATGGATCGAGCTGCATTCCTGTGCGCCGGCGTTCCGCCTGGGCCGGGCCAGGCGGGCGTGCGCCGCCCATGATGCTCGACATCGTCTACAACCCGGCTTCGGGCCATTTCCGCCAGAAGCGGCTGGATGCCATGGCCGATGCCTTCGCCGCCCTCGGTTTCCAGCCGCGCCTGGCCATGACGCGCCCGGATGGCGTGGCCGTGCCGGACGATGCGCGCCTGGTCTGCGTCCATGGCGGCGACGGCACCTTGCAGATGGTGGCGCGGGCGCTTGGCAAGCGGGCCGGGCAGGTGCCCTTGTGCATCTATCCGGCGGGAACCGTGAATCTCATCGCGCGCGAGCTGGGATATGCCGGCGATCCGGGGCGGTTTGCGCAACAGGTGGTTCGGGCCTGGGCGCGCGGCGCGGATAGCTGGGTCCGTTCGCCTCTGCTCGACTTCGAAGGAGTGCCGGTGATGGCGTGCCTCAGCGTCGGGCCGGACAGCATGGTGGTGGCCAATCTCTCGCCGGGCCTCAAGGCGCGGATCGGGCGTTATGCCTATCTGCTGTCGGGCCTGAAGCTGCTGAGGAACTGGCCGCGGCAGAGTTTCGACATCGCCGCCGGGCTAGCCGATGGGGGCGCCATCGACACTCGCGCCGAGGCCGCATTCCTGTCGCGCGGGCGGTTCTATGCCGGGCCGTTCGTGCTCTCGCCGCGGGCGCGGGTCGATGCCGACAGTTTCGAGCTGATTACCCTGCCGCGCGCGGGCCGGCTGCGCTGCGCGGGCGTGGCGCTGGCGGTGATGGCGGGCTTGCCGACGGACAGACTGGGCCTGACGAGAAGCTGGAGCGTGCGCTCCGTGGAACTGGGCAACCGCGCGCTGCCGGTGCAGATCGACGGCGATGCGCTGCCGCCGCGCCCGGTCCGGGCCGCATTGGGCGGCCTGGTGGTGCGCTATTGCATCTGAATCCGGGCGCTTACTTCTTGCTGCGCAGCTTGCGGTGGATGTTGATGTCGAACACTTCGCCCGGGGTGCCGTCGTCCTGGAGCAAGCCCAGCCGCCGCGCGACTTCCTGATAGGCTTCTTCCTCCCCGCCGAGATCGCGGCGGAAGCGATCCTTGTCCAGCTTTTCGCCGGTGAGCATGTCCCACAGGCGGCAGCCGTCCGGGCTGATTTCGTCGGCCAGGATCACGCGGCTGTAATCGCCGTCCCAGATGCGGCCGAATTCCAGCTTGAAATCGATCAGGCGGATATTGATCGCGGCGAACATGCCCGACATGAAATCGTTGATGCGGATCGCCATGGAGGAGATGTCCTGCATCTCCTCGTTCGTCGCCCAGCCGAAGCAGGCGATATGTTCTTCCGCGATCAGCGGATCGCCCAGCGCGTCGTCCTTGTAGTAATATTCGATCAGGGTGTGGGGCAGAGGCTCCCCTTCCTCGATCCCCAGCCGCTTCGACAGGGAGCCGGCGGCGATATTGCGCACCACCACCTCGATCGGGATGATTTCGCACTGGCGCACCAGTTGCTCGCGCATGTTGAGCCGGCGGATGAAATGGGTGGGGATGCCGATATGTGAAAGCCGCGTGAAGACATGCTCCGAAATACGGTTGTTTATCACGCCCTTGCCGTTGATCGTGCCTTTCTTCTGCGCGTTGAAGGCCGTGGCATCGTCCTTGAAATACTGGATCAGGGTGCCAGGCTCCGGCCCTTCATAGAGGATCTTTGCCTTGCCTTCGTAGATCTGGCGGCGACGGTTCATGGGAACGCTTCCTTGCCGAGGCAGTTAATGCCTGAAAACACATCGCCCCGGCTGACGACAGGCTCGTGACAAAAGAGCCAGTCGCACTGTGCCAGGGCGCTCTGCGCTTCCTATAGGCCAGAACATGGGTATGTGGCAATGAGTGACTGGGTGGCTGAAAACATCGTATTGGGCGATTTGAAGGTGCGTTTGCTCACCGGGAGCGAAATCGCGGCCTCGCTGTCGGCGCTCGCCAATCTGCGGATCGCGGTGTTCGCCGAATATCCTTATCTCTACGATGGCGATCTCGCCTATGAGTTCAAGTATTTCAAGGAGTTCGCCACCGCGCCCGATGCCACCCTGGTCTGCGTCCATGATGATGGCAAGCTGGTCGGCGCCGCCACCGCCTCCCCGATATGGGCGCAGAAAGCCGATATTCGCGAGCCTTTCACCCGGCATGGGCTGGATACTTCCAAGCTGTTCTATTTCGGGGAAAGCGCGCTTCTGCCGGAATATCGCGGCAGGGGCATCGGCCATGCCTTCTTCGACCACCGCGAGGCGGCGGCCCGCCGCGCCGGGGCGGAAACCGCCGCATTCGCGACGGTGGTTCGCCCCAGGAATGATCCCGCTTGCCCGGCGGATTACCGGCCGCCCGACGATTTCTGGAGAAAGCGGGGCTATGAGCCGGTGAAGGGCCTCGTCACCGAGCTTTCCTGGAAGGAGCATGGCGAAGCCGAGGAAAGCCCCAAGCGCCTGCAATATTGGATGCGGCGGCTGTAGGGCGGTTGTAGGATCGCGCCGCTTGCGGCATGGCGCTTGCCATGCAGGGCGATGACATTTCCCTCTTTGCCGGACATGCGGCCGATCTTGCCGATCTTGCCGAGCGTGCCCGGCTGCGCTCGCTCAGGGCGAGGGAAGGCATAGACTTCGCTTCGAACGATTATCTGGGGCTGGCGGACGCGCCTCGCCTCAAGCAGGCCATTGCCGAAGCGATGCAACGCGGCGTTCCCGTGGGGTCGGGCGGCTCGCGCCTGCTGCGCGGCAATGCGGAGGAGCATGTGGCGCTGGAAGAGGATGCCGCGCGCTTCTTCGGCTGCGAAAGCGCACTGTTCTTCGCCAATGGCTATGGCGCCAACAGCGCCCTGCTTTCCGCCTTGCCCCAGCGCGGCGACCTGATCCTCTATGATCGCCTGATCCATGCCAGCGCGCATGAGGGGATGCGCCTGTCCCGCGCCGACCGGGCCGGGGCGCGGCACAATGACCCGGACAGCTTCGCCGATGCTATCGCCCGCTGGCGGGAAAAAGGCGGCAAGGGGCGCATCTGGATAGTCGTCGAAAGCCTCTATTCGATGGACGGCGACCGGGCGCCGCTGGCCGAGCTTGCCGCGCTGGCCGATGCCCATGACGCCATCCTCATCATCGACGAGGCCCATGCCACCGGCGTGTTCGGCCCGGACGGGCGCGGGCTTGCCGCCGATCTCGACGGGCGCGAGAACGTGATCGCCATGCGCACCTGCGGCAAGGCGCTGGGCTGCGAAGGCGCACTGGTCTGCGGCCCCCGCGTCGTGGCCGATTTCTTGGTCAATCGCGGACGTGGGTTCATCTTTTCGACCGCGCCATCGCCCCTGCTGGCCGCCGGGGTGCGGGAGGCGCTGCGGATCTGCGCGGATGAGCCGGAGCGGCGGGAAAGCCTGTTCGCCCTGATCCGCCATGCCGGGCAGGCGCTGGCGCCGCTTGGGGTCGAGCCAACCGGATCGCAGATCATCCCGATCATCCTGGGCGATGATGACCGCACCATGCGGGCCGCCGCCGCAATGCAGGAGGCGGGCTTCGACATACGCGGCATCCGCCCGCCCACGGTGCCCACGGGCACCTCGCGGCTGCGCCTGTCGCTTACGCTGAACGCCACGCCCTCGGATGTCGATGCGCTGGCGCAAATGCTGGCCAGGGTGCTGCGTTGACGGGATTTGTCGTCACCGGGACCGATACCGATGTCGGCAAGACGGTGTTCGCCGCCGGGCTCGCCGGATTCCTCGACGGCTGGTACTGGAAGCCGGTTCAAGCCGGGCTCGAGGGTGGCGGCGATGCGGACAGGGTTGCTGATTTATCGGGGTTGGGCAGGGGACGCATTCTGCCGGAAGCCTATCGGCTGACCACCCCATGCTCCCCGCATCGGGCGGCGGAGATCGACGGCATTGCGATAGACCCGGCCACCCTGGCCTTGCCAGCCCAGCGGCCGCTGGTGGTGGAAGGGGCCGGGGGCGTGCTGGTGCCCCTGCGCGACGATCTGCTGATGGCCGACCTGTTCGCCCGCTGGGGCCTGCCGGCCATCGTCGTGGCCCGCACGGCGCTCGGCACGATCAATCACTCCCTGCTGACCATCGCGGCGTTGCGGGCGCGCGGGGTGACGGTCCATGGGATCGCCTTCGCCGGGGAGGCGGTGGAGGATAGCGAGGCGACGATCTGTCGCATTGGCCAAGTGAAGCGGCTGGGGCGCTTGCCCTGGCTGCCGGAGCTGGATTCCCGATCGCTCGCGCAGGCCTTCGCCGGTTCGTTCAGGAAGCAGGACTTCCTGTGAGCGAGTCCCCGATCTGGCATCCTTTCACCCAGCATGGGCTGGGCGAGCCGATTCCCCTTGTCGCTCGCGCCCAAGGAGCCATCCTTCACACGCAGGACGGGCGGCGGATCGTGGACGGCATCTCGTCGTGGTGGGTGACGACGCATGGCCATTGCCATCCGCGCATCATGGCGGCGATTGCGGAGCAGGCCCGGAAGCTAGACCAGATCATCTTTGCGGGCTGGACGCACGAGCCGGCCGAAGCGCTGGCGCGGGGCCTGCGCGAGATCATGCCGGACGAACTGACCCGGGTCTTCTTCTCGGATTCCGGTTCGACCTCGGTCGAGGTCGCGCTGAAGATGGCGCTCGGTTTCCGGGCCAACCGGGGCGAAGCGCGCCACCGGATAGTGGTGATGGAGTATTCCTATCATGGCGACACGATCGGGGCGATGTCGGTCGGCGCCCGGGGTGTGTTCAACGCCGCTTATGCCCCGCTTCTGTTCGATGTGGGGCGCGTTCCGTTCCCTTCTGAACCGCAGGCCACCTACGACGCGCTGGAGCGGGAATGCGCCGCGGGCGCGGCTGCCTTCATCGTCGAGCCGCTGGTGCTGGGGGCCGGCGGGATGCTGGTCTATCCTCCTAAAGTCCTGGCGGAAATGCGCAGGATTTGCGCGACTTACGATACGCTGTTCATTGCCGACGAAGTGATGACCGGGTGGGGCCGCACCGGCACTTTGCTGGCCTGCGAACAGGCCGGCGTCGTGCCCGATCTGCTCTGCCTGTCGAAAGGGCTGACAGGCGGCGCGGTGCCGCTGGCGGCGACCATGGCGAGCGAAGCGATCTGGGACGCGCATTATTCGCCGGATCGGGCGCGCACCTTCTTCCATTCCTCCAGCTATACCGCCAATCCCATCGCCTGCGCGGCGGCCAACGCCAATCTGGCGATCTGGCGGGAGGAGCCGGTCGCGGAGCGGACCGCCGCCCTTTCGCTGCGTCAGGAGGAGAGGCTCGCCAGCCTGTCCGGCCATCCGGCCGTCGCCAATCCCCGCCGCTGCGGTACGATCACGGCGATGGAACTGGGTAGCGGCGATGCCGCCTATCTCTCCGATCTCGGGCCGCGCCTGATGGCGCATTTCCGGCAGGCGAATGTCCTGCTGCGCCCATTGGGCAACACCGTCTATGTGATGCCGCCCTATTGCATCGAGGATGCCGATCTGGACGCGCTTTATGCGTCGATCCGGGAGATTGCCGACAGGTTGACGCGCTGATGTGTTCCCGGATTGTCATTGTCTTTTGCAATTCGTGTCATCACGCGGGCACGACCGTGGAAAGCCTGTTCATCCTCTCCGAATCCGGGCAAGGACGAGCAAGTTGCGCGCAGCAAGTATCTTGCGGTGCGCTTGCGCGGCACTAAAGCACTAGCGCAGGATTTGAGCTAACGGGCCGCGCCGGAGCGGGCCGGCAAGGAGAGATGGATGAAGATCAGCGATAAGGTTGCCGCGGTTGTGACTGGCGGAGCGTCCGGGCTGGGTGCGGCCACCGCACGCGCACTTGCGGCGAAGGGCGCGAAGGTCGCCTTGTTCGACCTCAATGCGGAACTGGGGGAGGCCCTTGCCCGCGAAATCGGCGGAACCTTCTGCCAGGCCGATGTCACCAACGAGCAGTCGGTGGATGCGGCCTTCGCCAGTGCGCGCGGGGCGCATGGCCAGGAAAGCGTGCTGGTTTGCTGCGCCGGTATCGGCAATCCGGGGAAGACGGCAAGCCGCTCGCGCAAGGACGGTTCGATCAGCCATTTCCCGCTCGATGTCTTCGACAAGGTGATTCAGGTCAATCTGGTCGGGACCTTCCGCTGCGTGGCCAAGTCGGCCGCGGGCATGCTCACGCTCGAACCGGGCGAGGATGGCGAACGCGGCGCAATGGTCATGACCGCTTCCGTTGCCGCCGAGGATGGACAGATGGGCCAGGCCGCCTATTCCGCTTCCAAGGGCGGCATTGTCGGCATGACCCTGCCGATCGCGCGCGACCTGATGGGAGAGGGCATAAGGATCAACACCATCCTGCCCGGGATCTTCGATACGCCGCTGATGATGGGCGCGCCGGACAATGTGAAGGAAGCCCTGGCCGCCTCGGTTCCCTTCCCGAAGCGGTTCGGCCGGCCTGACGAATATGCCGCCCTGGCCCTGACCATGATCGAGACGGGCTATTTCAATGGCGAGGACGTGCGCCTCGATGGCGCCATCCGCATGGCCCCTCGCTAGGTGTTTCCCGGCCCGGTGCATGCGGCGTGCATGCGGCGCGTGACCTGATCGTCACGCAGCCGCAATGCCCGGGCAACTGAGCGTGGCCCGCTCTATCCCTCGTCAGTTGGCGCGAATGATCCGCGCCTGCTGCCCGCCACCGCCCGGCTTGCGGCGGAAGCGGCGCCTCTGCTGATCGGGTCGCGCGCCTTCGTTGCGGAAGCCTTCCGCCCGCTCGCCTTCATTGCGGCGCTGGCGGTCATGCGATTGACCGGCATGTGAATTGTCCCGGCGCGGCTGCCGGTTATCGGGCTGCGGATGGCGGCTGCGCTGGCCTTCCGCCTGACGATCATGCCGTGGCTGGCCCCGGTCGCTTGCAGTGCGTTCCGCATGTTCGGGCCGTTCGCGGCGGCGATCGTTCCTGTTGTGCCGTCCGTCACCCAAGGCCCGTTCGCGAGGCTGATCCTGCCGGGGGCGGCGATCCTGTCGCGGACGGCGCTCGCCACCCTGTTCGGCTGCGGCCGGCTTGCGCGAGGGCAAGGGCAGGCGCGCGGCTTCCTTCGCGAAATCCTCGGGCAAGGGCATCGGCATCAGCTTGACGCCGGTCAGCCGCTCGATGTCGCGCAGATAGGGCTTCTCGTCCGGCGCGACGAAGCTCAACGCCACGCCATGGGCCCCGGCGCGGGCGGTGCGGCCGATGCGATGGACATATTGCTCCGGCACATTCGGTATCTCGAAATTGAAGACATGGCTGACCCCGGCGACATCTATGCCGCGCGCGGCGATGTCGGTCGCGACCAGAACCGGCGTGGAGCCATTGCGGAAACCGCCCAGCGCGGCGGTGCGCTGCGCCTGGCTCTTGTTGCCGTGGATCGCCGCGGCCTGCACCCCCGCTGTGGCAAGGTGGCGCACCACACGATCGGCGCCATGCTTGGTGCGCGTGAAGACCAGCGCGCGATCGATCGATCGGTCGGCCAATCCCGCGCGCAGCTTCAGTGTCAGCAGCGCCTGCTTTTCCGCCTGATTGAGGAAAGTCGCGAACTGATCCACCCGTTCCGCGGTGGTCGATTGCGGTGCCACTTCCACCCGGACCGGATTGTGGATGAACTGCTTGCCCAATTCGGCGATCGCCTTGGGCATGGTGGCCGAGAAGAACAGGCTCTGTCGCTCTTTCGGCAGGAGATTGGCGATGCGCTTCAGGGGCACGATGAAGCCGAGGTCCATCATCTGGTCGGCTTCGTCCAGCACGAAGATCTCGACATGCCGCAGGGTCAGGGCTCGCTGGTCGATAAGGTCCAGCAGGCGGCCCGGTGTCGCCACCAGCACGTCGCAGCCGGGCACCAAGGCGCGGGCCTGCTTGCCCACGGGAATGCCGCCGAAGATGCATTGCACCGAAAGATTCAGATATTTGGCATAGCCGCGCATGTTTTCCGCGATCTGCGCGGCGAGTTCCCGCGTCGGGGAAAGAACCAGCATGCGGCAGGCGGCGTTCTTGCGCGGCTGGGGATCGGCGGCAAGGCGATGCAGCGAGGGCAGCGAGAAGGCCGCGGTCTTGCCGGTGCCGGTCTGGGCGATGCCCAGCAGGTCGCGGCCTTCCAGCAGGGCCGGAATCGCCTGGCGCTGGATCGGGGTAGGGTCGGAATAGCCCTTGGCGCCAAGCGCGCGCAAAATCGGCTCGGCCAGACCAAGGTCGGAAAAATAGGACATGAAAATACTCTCAATGGAGCGAACTGCGCGGACATGGCGCATCGCTAGGGGGTTTCTGAATGGCGACCCCGCATGAAAAGGAAGCTTTGGTTAAAACTGTCGACCTGCGCTGGGGCACGCCAGCGTTGAAACGCTGGCCTCACGCTGCCCGGAACTGCGGCGAAACAAGGTTCGCGCGCCGGTCGTTCGAGGGCGCACTAGTGTGCAATGCACAAAAAAGCAAGAAAATTACGCAACCGCCTTTCCGAAGGCCGGGACTTGCTCCGCCTTGAATTGACCAGATGGAAAATTACGATTGACGCGAGGGTTCCCCTTGCTCAGTTATTGGCGCAGAGCGAGCCTGACTCGACGTGAGGATGCAGCATTGGCCCAGATCAGCGATATACGTAGCGCGCCTACTCCTGAATTCATCGAAAGCGTTCGCGCCCGCTTTCCGACCGAAGCGGAAATCGACCGGGTTCTCACCCGCAAGATGAAGGCCCGCGCCGGGCCGGGCTATTCCCCGCTTTCGCTGGACCAGGTGGTCGAAGGTGTCCGCTCGCTCATCGTCAGCGAGCATGGCGGGGACTTCGCGATCTCCAATCCCCGCTGGCTGCAGGGCGGTGCATCGAAGATCCAGATCGCGTTCGAGCTGGATTGGACCGGGCCGGAAGGCGGCGCTCGGCGCACGGATTCGCTGGCGCTGCGGATGCAGCCGCCGGAATCCATCGTGGAGACGAGCCGCCGCCGCGAATTCGAAGTGATCAAGGCGATGGATGGAGTGATCCCCGTGCCGCCTTGCTTCTGGATCGATCCGGACGGATCGCATCTGCCCTATCCTTCCATTCTTTACGGCTTCGTCGAGGGCGTGAGCCGCCCGAGCAAGGCGCCGGTCACGAAAGTGTCGGGCGTGGGCACCAATTTCGGCCCGGAACTGCGGCCGGTGCTGGCCCGTCAGTTTGTCGATGCATTGACCCGGATTCACAAGCCGAGCGAGGCCCAGCTCGCGCAGATGGCATCGTTCGACAAGGTGGAAACCGGCTCGACGGATGCGATGCTGCGCCAGCTCAACTGGTGGCGGCGGGTGTGGGAAGAGGACCGGCCCTGCGACTTGCCGCTGGTCGATGTCGCCTATCGCTGGCTGGTGGAAAATGCCGTGCCGCTCGACCATGTGTCCGTGGTGCATGGGGATTTCCGGGCCGGGAACTTCCTCTATTCCGAGGAAAGCCAGAAGATCACTGCCTGGCTGGACTGGGAACTGGCGGTACTGGGCGACAGGCATCAGGATCTGTGCTGGGCCACCGGCGGGCATTTCGGCCATTATTCCGAGGATGGGACGACCTTCCTGGCCTGCGGGCTGCTCCCGGCCGAGGAAATGTTCGAACTTTACGAGAAGCTGTCCGGGCTGACGGTCGATCCGGTCCGGCTCAAATATTTCCGTGTTCTCAACGATTTCATGTCGACGGTGCATATGCTGGCCAGCGCATGGCGGGTGGCCCGGCTGGGCAAGACCCATCAGGATGTGACGGTTGCCTGGCTCTCCATGATCGGAAACGGCATCGCGGGCCATCTTGCGGCCACTCTTGAGGAGGTGATCTGATGGTTCCGGATATTGATCTCCAGCTTGAAGTCGTCGGCGCGGCGCTGCGCAATGTGGTCGCACAGGCGGATCAGGGCGGCGGGCTTTCCCTCGAGCAGCTCAAACTTTCCGTCGTGACGCTGGATCAGGCGCGCTCGCTGATGCCCGCGCAAGGCGAAATCGCCCGCCGCGAACTGGAGGTGTCGCTGCGCATGGCCAAGGCGGTTCAGCAGCAGGTTGCGGACGCCGGTCTTGATTCCCCGATCGCGGAAGCGGCTGCTCTGCTGGAAGACAGCAAGGCCGGCCCGGTGCAACTCGATGCCGCTCGCGATGATCTGAATGGCGCCATCGGGGCATTGGTGGCCGGGCTGCCCGGCAACGACGCGGGAAGGGCGGCCATGCGCGCGATCCTTGCGCACACCCGTGAAGCGATCGACATCGCGCGCGCCTGCTGCCTGCCCGCCGGATTCGAGACGGACCCGGGCGAGGTGGAGCGGCTGGGCAGGCTCCGCGCCGAAATCGTCTGAGGGGCCATTCCCCGTAGCTTCCTGCAGAGTGCGGCTTGCCCTTTTTGCCGGGGGAAGTCATTTACCGGCTCACCTGCGCCCTTCGCGCCTTGCCGATATTTGGACCCTTGCCGATGTTGCTCCGTCACGCCCGCTCCCTGCTTTTCCTGCCCGCGTCCAATCCCCGGGCCATCGCCAAGTCGCGCAGCCTGGAATGCGACATGGTGATGCTGGATCTGGAAGATGCGGTGCCGGACGAACGCAAGCAGGATGCGCGGGCCGGGGCGATAGAGGCTGCGGCGGAAGGCGGCTTCGGCAACAGGCTGCTGGCGCTGCGCATCAACACCGCTGAAACTTCCTGGCATGGCGAAGATATCGCCGTGGCACGGGCGATTGCGGCCGATTACCTGATCCTGCCCAAGGTCGAATCGCCCGGGCAGGTTGCCGATGTCGCCGCCGCCACGGGGAAGCTCGTGATCGCGATGATCGAAAGCCCGGCCGGAGTATTCGCCGCGCGCGAGATCGCGGCGGAAAGCGGAACCGCCGCGTTGTTCGTCGGCACCAACGATCTGCGGCGGGATCTGGGTATTCCGGCAGGCGCTGGCCGGCACGCCTTCGCAATGTCGCTGCAAATGGTGGTTCTTGCCGCCCGCGCTTCCGGCAAGGCGGTGTTCGATGGCGTTTACAACAAGCTGGACGATCCGGAAGGTTTCGAGGCGGAATGCCGTGAAGGCCAGGCCATGGGCTTCGACGGCAAGACGCTGATTCATCCCAATCAGGTCGAAATCGCCAACCGGGTGTTCGGTCCCGATGAGGAGACGCTAGCCGCCGCCCGGCGGCTGGTGGAGGCGGCCAGCGGCGGGGCGGAGCGGTTCGAAGGCGAAATGATCGAAGCGATGCATGTCGAGGCGGCAAAGGCGCTGCTGGAACGCGCCCGTCATTACTAAGCCTGAGACGATAAATAGGCAGAAAGGGAGTTTGCGATGCCCAGATCGGTGATGGTGGTGTTTTCCAATCCGGCCAGTCCGGAGCAGGAAGGCGAATATAACCGCTGGTATACGGAGAAGCACATCACCGATGTCGTGGGCAGCGTGCCGGGCATTGTGAAGGCCACGCGCTACGAGGTGAACAAGGATGTCGGCTCGGCCACCGGAGCGCCGAACAATCCGTGCTCCTATCTGGCTATCTACGAAATCGAGGGAGAGACGCCAGCCGATCTGAAAGCGGTCTCCGAAGCGCTTTCGGCCGCGATTCAGGCGGGCCAGGTGGATATTTCCCCGGCCCTCGATCTGGGCACGATCCAGACGAGCTACGCGCTTCCGATCAGCGAAACATCGAAGTGATCGAGGTGGGAGAGCGCCGGAACCGGCCGCTCTCCCGATTTCAGAACATTTCGATGCGCCCGGGCATCAACCGCCGTAGCTGGCGAGCAGCGTGTTCACCTGATCCTGAGTTCGCTTGATGGCTTCGGCGGTGCATTGCCCGGTGCCCGGCGGTTCGGCCATCGGATAGACTTCATCCAGCCACGAGCAGGCATCCTTGGCCGCGACCTCGATACGGTTCTTCATCTCCGCCCGGCCAGCGGGCGTACGAAGATCGAGATCGTCGACATAGACGATCGATTGCGTGGTAATCGTCTGAATCGGTGCGCCGGTGGTTCCGCTGCGTTCCGTCGTGCGCGCGCGTGGCGCCAGAACCGTGATCGCAGTTCTTGAATCCGCATCGGCTTGTGCCTGGGACTGGGCCTGCGCAGGCAGCAACGGCAGGGTCATGCTCATGGCGAGCGCCAAGGGCAGGAAAACAAGGGATCGGGACATTGTTCGGTCCTTTCAGTTGCACTCCCATCCTCTCCCGCGCTTGTCCAACGCCGGTCCATTCCCCCGGTTCCGTCGGGGTCATCAAAGCAATCAATTCTCAATCGCGCAAATCGCCGCTATTCAAGTCACGTTGTCATAATACGTAAAAGAGCCTTCAATGGCTCGCAGTGGAGGGGAATGTCATGAATCCATATCGTTATGTGAAAGCCCTTGCCTGGTCAGGGCCGATACTTCTCGTCGCGACGATCCTGTTCTGGGGTGTTCTTGGCAAGAATATCCCGCCTTATTCGCCTGAACTGAATGCAGAGGAATTTGCCGCGCAAATCAGGGAAAATGCCCTGCAGATCCGGATCGGCATGATCCTGCAATTGCCGGTATCGGTGCTTTATTTCACCTGGGGCGTCGCCATCAGCAAGGTGATGCAGGCGGTTGAGCGCGACAACGACATATTGTCCACTCTCCAGCTGTGGGGCGCCGGTTTCACCACGATCGTTTTCGTGGTGCCCTGCTCGATCTGGCTGACCGTCGCCTATCGGCCGGAAGTGATGGAACCGCAAACGCTGCAGATTTTCTACGATTTCGGCTGGTTCTTCTTCGATATGGCCTATTCCCTGACCACATTGCAGACGCTCGCCCTGGGCGTTTGCTTCCTGTCGGATCGGCGTGAACAGCCGCTGTTCCCGAAATGGGCGGCATGGTTCACGATGTTCGTGGGCGCCAGCTTCGTTGCGGAAACCATGATGCCGCTGGTCTATTCCGGGCCGTTCTCGCGCAGCGGGCTGCTCAATTACTGGATTGAATTCTCGCTGTTCTTCGTGATGATGATCGTGGTTTCGGCCTATATTCTCAAGGCCGTTACCCGGCTGGAGCGGGAACACGGCGCAGGGCCGACCACCGCCTGACGCCATGGGAAGCATCCCGGCTTGAGCATGAAGCGCAGGCCGGGATGCCGCCGATTAGAAATTGAACTTGATCGTGCCGCCCCAGGTCCGGGGATCGCCCGGCTGGCCGGCGATCAGGCCGGTGTTGCTTGGTCCAACCTGCAGCAGTTCGAAGTAGTTCACGTCGAAAACGTTGCGGACCCAGCCGTAGACGTCGACCCCTTCGCCCCGGAAGCCGAGACGCAGGTTGTTCAACCCGTATCCCTTGACCCAGGTGTAGATCGACGGGGATGCGTTCGAAGAGAAGTTCGAGCGGTAATTGCCGTCCCAGCCCAGGTAGACCTGGCCATCCTTATTGAGAAGGTTGACCGGCACGTTGACCTCGGCGCCATAGGAGAACGCCCACTTCGAGACACCCGGCAACCGGCTGCCGGAGATATCGCAGTTGGCCGGGCTGAGGCCGCCCACGGTGCCCGGCGCGTCGGGCGTCTGCCCGGCGGTGACGGTCGTGCCGCCGGAAAGTTCCGGCGGGCAGGGAGCATCGACGAACTTCACATACTTCGCATCGGTATAAGCCAGGTTGGTGTAAGCGCTGAAACGGTCGCTCGGGCGGACCTTGAAGTCCGCTTCGATGCCCTGCGAGCGGACCTTGCCGGCATTTGCCAGATAACCGCGCAGCACACCGAGCTGGCCGTTGGTCACGGTCGCTTGGTAATTCTTGATCTCGGTGCGGAAGGCCGCGAGGTTGAAGGTTGCGCGCCGATCCCAGAACTGGCTCTTGAGGCCCACCTCGAAGTGATTGACCGATTCCGGCTTGATGACGCCGGCTGCCGTGATCGGATTGCCGCTCGCATCGGTTGGCAGGCCATTCTGGTTGATGCCGACCGTCTTGAAGCTCTTGGCGTAAGTCCCGTAGACGAGAATGTCGGGCGTGATCTTGTAGTTCACGTTCAGGTCGTAGCTGAAATTCCAGTCACTGACCGAAGGCGCGCTGAGCTGCGGCGAAAAGACGCCACGTTGCGCAACTTTCACCGGGTCCGTCTGGCCGAACAGAACGGGGTTGCCCTGGCCATCAAACACCTCACGCTGATAGAAGCCTGACTTCTTGTCATAGTTGATCCGAACGCCGGGCTGGATGGTCAGTTGGTCGGTCACCTTCCAGCTCAACTGGCCGAACAGCGCGGCGCTGGTCGACTTCAGATACTGTGTGTTCTGCGCGGTCAACCCGTCCAGCACGCTCGGATCGCAGGCGAGCTGGTTGGTCGCCGACGGGCCGCAGCCCGGATCGCCAACGGGGACATTGCCGGGGTTCAGGGTCCAGCGGCTGGACGCAGGGCCATGCGATTCGGTGCCTTGCGTATCGATGCGCTGCTTGAAGCCAAAGGCGCCAACCACGAAGTCGATCTTTTCGCCCGAGTAGTTGTAGCGGAATTCCTGCGAATACTGGTCCTGCTGGGAGGGGTTCTGTGACTGCGTGACAATCGGCAGGCCGGTGAAGTCGCGATCGTTCTCGGGTTTCCAGTCCCAGAAGCGCCAGGCGGTGATCGAGGTCAGCGTGCCGGGCCCTACGTCCCACTTCACCCGCAGCGAGGCGCCGCCGATCTTGTTGCCAGCATTGAGGCTGGCGTCGACATCAGTTAGCCGATCGAAGGGGTTGGTGCTGACGACCTGATAGCCCAATGCTTGCGAAAGCGCGGGAAACTGGCCGTTCGCGCGGCGTTGCGTGGGACCGTAACGGACATAGACCGTGCCGCAGCATTCCGGGTCCTGCTGGCTGTAATCGCCGGCCAGCGTGATGCTCAGATCGTCGCTGGGCTTGAACAGAAGCTGTCCGCGAAGGCCGAAATTGTCCTGCTCATTGATCCAGCGGTTGCTGGTGACGTTGTATATCGTGCCCCGGCGGCTGGTCGAGGAAACGGCGATGCGCGCGGCCACCGTGTCCGACAGCGGGCCGGAGACGGCCGCCTTGGCCTGCTTGAAATTGAGGTTGCCCAGCGTCACTTCCGCCCGGCCTTCGAAATCGAAGGTCGGCTGGTTGGTGGTGATGTTGATCGCGCCGGCGGTGGTGTTCTTGCCGTAGAGCGTCCCCTGCGGCCCGCGCAGCACTTCGACCTGCTCGACGTCGAGGAAGTCAAACACCGCCGAAGCGACGCGCGCGTTGTAGACATCGTCAATATAGATGCCGACGCCCTGCTCGAAGCCGTCGCTGGTCAGGCCGAACGGCACGCCGATGCCGCGAATATTGACCGCGGTGTTGCGCGGGTTCGACGTGTAGACCTGCAGCGTCGGGGCAAGCTGCTGCAGCTTGACGACGTTGAAATTGCCAGTGGATTCGATGCTGTCCGCCCGGATCACCGAGATCGCCAGCGGCACTTCCTGCGCTGTCTCCTGACGGCGGCGGGCGGTGACGATGATGACGTCTCCACGCGGAATATCGGCATTCTCGACAGTGCTTTGATCGGTGGCATCGGACGCATCATGGGCGTCGGATGCATCGATGGCGGTTTCGGCATGAGCCGGAGAGGCCAGCAGCGCAATGCAAGCTGAGCTTGCCAGCAGCAGTGTACGGTTGATCATGGTATTTCCCTCATGTTGTTATGATCACTTTGATCAATCCGCCTCCGGTGGTCCGGTCAGCTTCACGATGGCTGGATTTCTGTCAGTTGGGTTTGAGCCGCTTCTTCTCGGTCACGTCGATCTGCACGATCCGATCCTCATGGATGGTGATCGCGATCGATCCGTACCGAAGCGAAAGCAGTGCTTCGCGAATGTTGGCGAGGCTTTCCTCGACATGTTTGAGCTTGTCCGGCCTGATACCGGAAGACGGAACAGCGTTCATTGCCTTGCCTCCGAAAGCTGGAAGAGTTTTGCGTGCTTGACCTTTATTCCCAGGCGCTTGCCGATTTCCGGAGGCGCCTGGCCTGCATCCAGATCCACTTCGATGATCCGGTCTATGCCGGTTACTTCGCCTTCGACCCGCCATTCGCCGCCGCGCCGGTAAACCCCGGTCACCAGCAGCGGCAGGCAGCCCGGCCGCTCGTCGCAAACGGTCACGTCATGCGGGCGGAAATCGAGCCTCGCGGCGCCATCCGGGATGGTGTTGGCAGGCACGTCGATCACGCGATCGAAGAACTGCGTCTGCCCGCCGCGAACGGAAACCGGGAGGCTGTTGGTTTCGCCGACGAAGTTGGAAACGAACGGGCTGTGCGGCGCCATGTAGACGTCTTCCGGCGTGCCGACCTGTTCGATCACGCCATGGTCCATGACCACCACCCGGTCCGCGAGTTCCAGCGCTTCTTCCTGGTCGTGGGTCACGAAGATCGAGGTAAGCCCCATCTGGCCGTGCAATTGCCGCAGCCAGCGCCGCAATTCCTTGCGGACCTGCGCGTCGAGCGCGCCGAACGGCTCGTCCAGCAGCAGCAGTTGCGGCTCCACCGCCAGCGCCCTAGCCAGGGCCACGCGCTGCCGCTGTCCGCCCGATAGCTGGGCGGGATAGCGGTTGCCCAGCCCCTTGAGTTGCACCAGCTCCAGCAGCTCCTCGGCCCGTGCGCGGATCGCCTCCTTGGCGGGCCGTTCGCGCCTGGAGCGAACCGAAAGGCCAAAGCCCACATTGTCGGCCACGGTCATGTGCTTGAACAGCGCGTAATGCTGGAACACGAAGCCCACCTTGCGGTCCGCGACCTTCAGGTTGGTGACGTCCTCGGCATTGAAGCGCACCGTTCCCTTGTCGGGGAAGGCCAGCCCGGCGATGATCCGCAGCAGCGTGGTCTTGCCCGAGCCGGAAGGGCCGAGCAGCGCTAGGAATTCGCCGTCCCGCACGTCGAGATCGATGTCGTGCAGCGCTTGATAGCCGCCGAAGCGCTTGCTGATGTTCTCAAGCCTTATCAATGGGCCACACTCCTGCGATGATAGTCGAACCGCCATTCCACGATGGATTTGAGGATCAGGGTCACCAGCGCCAGCAGGGCGAGCAGGGAGGCGACTGCGAAGGCGGCGACGAAATTATATTCATTGTAGAGAATCTCGACATGCAGCGGCATGGTGTTGGTCAGCCCGCGCAAATGCCCTGAAACCACGGATACCGCGCCGAATTCACCCATTGCCCGCGCATTGCAGAGCAGGACGCCGTAGAGCAGGCCCCAGCGGATATTGGGCAGGGTCACGCGCAGGAAGGTCTGGAAGCCGCTGGCTCCGAGCGAAAGGGCGGCTTCCTCGTCATCGCGGCCTTGCTCGTTCATCAGCGGGATCAGTTCGCGCGCGACGAAGGGAAAGGTGACGAATACGGTAGCGAGGACGATACCCGGCACCGCGAAGATGATCTGGATGTCGCGGTCCTGCAGCCACGGGCCGAGCCAGCCCTGCGCTCCGAACAGCAGGACGTAGATCAGGCCGGCCACCACGGGAGACACCGAGAACGGCAAGTCGATGAAGGTGACCAGCAGGCTCTTGCCCGGGAAATCGAACTTCGCGACGGCCCATGCAGCGCATATTCCGAACACGATATTGACCGGAACGCTGATCGCCGCGACCAGCAAGGTCAGCTTGACGGCGGCCAGCGCATCCGGCTCGATCAGGGCCGAGCCATAGGCCGCGAAGCCCTTGGACAAGGCTTCGGTGAATACCGCAACCAGGGGCAGCACCAGGAACAGCGCGATGAAGGCCAGGGCCGCGGCGATCAGAAAATGCCGCGCGCGAACCGTCCTGAACAGGGCGAGGATATCGTTCATGCCGACAGCCTCTTCCGGCTCCACGCCTGGACGAGATTGATCGCCAGCAGAATGGCGAAGGAAGCGATCAGCATGACGGTGGCGATCGCCGCCGCCGCCGCATAGTCATATTGCTCGAGATGCGTCACGATCAGCAGCGGCGCGATCTCGGACTTGAAGGGCATGTTCCCGGCAATGAAGATGACCGAGCCGTATTCCCCCACCCCACGGGCGAAGGCGAGCGCGAAGCCGGTGAGCAGCGAGGGCAGGATCGCGGGCAGGATAACCCGCGCGAAGACCTGCCAGGGGCGCGCTCCCAGCGAAAGCGCGGCTTCCTCCACCTCGATGCTGAGATCCTCCAGCACCGGCTCGACCGATCGCACGACGAAGGGCAGGCCGATGAAGATCAATGCCAGGGTGATGCCGAGCGGCGAATAGGCAAGCTGAATGCCCAGCGGTTCAAAGAACTGCCCGATCCAGCCATTGCCGGCATAGATCGCCGTCAGGGCGATGCCCGCGACCGCGGTGGGCAAGGCGAAGGGGAGATCGACCAGGGCGTTGATGATGCGCTTCCCCGGAAAGTCGTAACGCACCAGCACCCAGGCGGTGAGCAGGCCAAAAACGCCATTGATCACGGCGGCGGCGAATGCGGTGCCGAAGCTGATCCTGTAGGCGGCCAGGGCGCGGGGCGCGAAACCGGCGGCCACGAAATCCGAGATGCCCATTCCGGCGGAGCGGACGAACACGGTGCTCAACGGGATCAGCACGATCAGCGAGAGCCAGGCCAAGGTAAGCCCCATCGTCAGCCCGAAACCGGGGATGACCGATTTGCGCCTTGCGCGACGGGCCGGCTCCGAGCTTGTCGGTGAAGCGGGCATCTGCAGTGGACTGCTCAATGCGATCTCCATGACAGGTTACCGTTTGCCGTTCGCGAAGATCTTGTCGAAGATCGCGCCGTCGTCGAAAAACTTCTTCTGGGCGGCGGCCCAGCCGCCGAACGCGCCGTCGATGGTTACGAGATTGATCCTGGGGAAGGTCGACGCATATTTCGCCGCGACCCGATCGTCGATCGGACGGTAATGGTTCTGCGCGATGATTTCCTGCGCTTCCGGCGTGTAGAGATAGCTGAGATAGGCCTGCGCGACCTTTTCCGTGCCGTGCTTTCTGGCGTTCCCGTCCACCACGGCGATCGGCGGCTCCGCGCGGATGGAAATCGAAGGCGTGACGATATCGAACTTGCCTTCGCCCAGCTCCTTCCGGGCGAGGAAGGCCTCGTTTTCCCAGGCGAGCAGCACATCGCCGATCCCGCGCTCCACGAAGGTGGTGGTGGAGCCGCGCGCGCCGCTGTCGAGCACCGGCACATTGGCATAGAGCTGCTTCACGAATTGCTGCGCGGCCGCGTCGGAACCGAGCTTCTCGCGGCCATAGGCCCAGGCCGCGAGGAAGTTCCAGCGGGCGCCGCCGCTGGTCTTGGGATTGGGAGTGATGACCGCGACGCCCGGCTTCACCAGATCACCCCAGTCCTTGATGCCCTTGGGGTTGCCCTTGCGGACCAGGAACACGATGGTCGAATTATAGGGCGAGCTGTTGCGCGGGAGGCGCGTTTGCCAATCGGCCGGCAGTTTGCCGGTGCGCGCCGCGATCTCGTCGATGTCATAGGCCAGGGCGAGCGTCACCACATCGGCGTTCAGCCCGTCGATGACCGCCCGGGCCTGCTTGCCCGAGCCGCCATGGCTCAGGTTGATGGTCACGTCCTGGCCGCTCTCGGCCTTCCACTTCTCGACGAACTTCGGGTTCAGGGCGGTGTAAAGCTCGCGCGTGGGGTCGTAGGAGACATTGAGAATCTCGACCGCGCCCTTGGAATTCGTCTGTGACCCGCCTTCCTTCGAGCACGCGCCAAGCAGCGCCAGCCCGGTGACGGCCGCGAGCCATAAGCGCGAAATCCCTACACGGTTCACTTGCGATTCTCCCTGAAGGCGAGCCATTTCCGCCGGAAAGCGGCATGAACCCGCCCGACAGCCCATTATGTCTATCTATTTAGTAGGGATTGCAAGCGTGTTTTTCGCGGCTCAGCCTGCCTGGTGCTCCTCCGGCAGTATTTCGAACCCACTGGACCCGTTCCCCAGGGCATCGGCGATGGTGCGGGAATCAAGCACCCGCCGGCTGGCGTCGTATGCGCGGCCGAACTCCCTGCGGATCGCGCAATTGGCTTCGCTCACGCAATCCTCGCAGCGGCGATAGGCTTGCCGGGACAGGCACGGAAGCGGGGCGAGAGGGCCTTCGAAAAGACGCAGGACTTCACCGAAGCTGATCGTGTCGGCCGGCCTAAGCATCACATATCCCCCACTTTTTCCCCTCCGGCTGTCGAGGATGCCGGCTTTCTTGAGATCGAGAAGGATCTGCTCGAGGAACTTGTGCGGGATCGCATGGCGGCGCGCGATCTCTGCGCTCGTCAGGGACTCCCCTTCCGGCTCCGCGGCCACGGCGAGAAGGGCGCGAAACGCATATTTGGCCTTGTTGGAAATCATGAGAGCCGCCGCATAAACTCTTCCCTATCACGCAAGTAGGTATTTAGCCGTTCCAAAAAAATGTTGCAAGTGAGGGGCCGTTTAGGACACCGGCAAGCGCCAGGATCGCCACGACCAGGCAGATCGTCAGCAGCGGCGCGCCGAGCCGTGGGAAATCCCGGAAGCGATAACCCGCCGCGCCCATGACCACCGCGTTGTTGTGGTGCCCGAAAGGCGTGAGGAAATCGAGCGATGCGCCCACTGCGACGGCCATCAGCAGCGGTTCCACGGGCACGCCGGTGCGGGATGCGATCCCCGCCGCGATCGGGCTCAGCACCACGGCGGTCGAAACATTGTCTATGAAAGGGGTGATGGCGACGGCCAGCAGCAGCACCACCGTTGCCACCGCCAGCGGCTCCGTCATCGGCAGATATTCCGCGATCGTATTGGCGATCACCCTGGCGGCGCCGGTCTGCTCGACCGCCATGCCGAGCGGTATCATGCAGGCCAGCAGGATGATGATCGTCCAGTTGATGTCCTGCAAGGCGCTGCGCAGGTTGAGGCTGCCCAGCATGGCCATGACGATCACCACCGCGCCGAATGCGACCTCGGTGGGGACGATATTGAAGGCGGTAAGCAGGATGCCCACCGCGAAGGTCGCGACGCTGGGCTTCGCCATTCTGCTGATTATGCGCGGCCTGCGCCGGGAAAGGGGGAGCACTCCGCAATCCGCCGCGGTCTGACGCAGGCTATTGCGCTCTCCGGCCAGGATCAGCACGTCGCCCATGCCGATCTGAATGTCCTCGAACCGCCCCTCGATCCGCCTGCGCCTGCTGGCAAGGCCCGCGACGCCGACCGCGCTCTCGGCGAAAGCCTGCACGTCCGCTATGCGGGAGCCGAGCAGCAGGCTTTCCGGCATGACCACCACTTCCATGCGCTCCGGCGCGATGGGGTGCTCTGCCTGCTCGAGCGTGGCCTGCAGGATGCCGGCGCCTTCCAGCTCGTCCAGGCGGGCGAGGCTGCCTTCGACCAGCAGGGTATCATCCGCGGCGATGAGAATATCGCCGCGTCTCGCGAAGACA
>Ga0172382_10003506_pt1 | contig 24844 bp, 21 predicted proteins | sample Leawel138RmetaG_FD_122245 | JGI IMG/M metagenome (GOLD analysis project Ga0172382, IMG submission 122245) | Leachate microbial communities from a municipal landfill in Southern Ontario, Canada - Leachate well 138R metaG | ecosystem: Engineered > Solid waste > Landfill > Unclassified | place...
ATTGACCCAGAGATCGTCGGGAATCAAGTTATTGGCTGCAAAAAGCTCTGCCGCGCGACGGCGGGCAAGGGCTTCCACCATATCGACATATTCGACACCTTTGTAGTAACGACCGTCACTATGCCGGCGATAACGACCCAGCTGATAGGCATAGTCCATGATTGTGGCTTCGTCTTGATAACGGGTTTCAGGCCGAGGGTAGCCTTCTGCGTAAATATTGGTAAAGGGTGATGCCAGCAGGTCTCTGACTGCCTTTGGCGCGATGCTCTCGCTGGGAATCATGATCAACCGTCTCGCCTGACGCTCAGTCTCGAAATCGACCAGACTTTTTACATTAGGATCGTAATCTTCTACACGTTTTTCAAACAAATAATCGCTCATAGGGTAACCTCAGGAAAGATTAATACCTCTGCATGTAAGCGGAGGTTTGATTTGACAACCGATTGGGATGAGGGGAAAATGGCCATATCATGACACGAAAACAGCAAGACTGCAGTTCGCCGACCGTGGTCATTATCGAACATTATCGCTAACTTTGCCATTATCGTAATTGTACCTTATAAAGCCCTGGTTTCTGAAATAATTTTTCCAGAAAAAGCAAAGGATTTCATGAAACCAAAGAGAAGGCTGAGCCTGTACTATAATCAGAAAATGCCTGAAGAAAAAAACGACCTGAGCGAAGAAGTTGCGCTGATAAACGCTGCCAAAACAAACCCGGATGCTTTTGGTCTGCTCTACGAACGGTATGTTGGGCGGATATACAACTATATCTATTTCCGCGTGGGCTCAAAAGGTGATGCAGAAGACCTGACCGCGAAGGTTTTCTTCAAGGCCTTAAAAAGTATTGGGGGCTATCGCCACATGGGGCTGCCTTTTTCGGCGTGGTTGTACCGTATTGCCCATAACCTGGTGGCAAATTACCATCGCGATCGCTCCAAAATTCAGATGATATCGATTGAGAACCTGGTTATCCAAGATACAGGCAGCCATGCCGAACCCGAAGGGATGATTGAAGCCAAACAAGAAAAAGATTACCTGCTGGAACTTATCAGTGATCTTTCTCCTCAGAAAAGAGAACTGATCGTTCTGAAATTTGTCCATAAATTATCCAATGAAGAAATCGGCAAGATTTTTGGCAAGACAGAAGGAGCGATCAAGAGCCTGTATCATCGAACCCTGGTCGAATTGAAGGAACGGGCAAAACAGAACACCGCCTGGCGTAACCTCTGAGAAGACAAAGGGTTAAAAATTACAAGGAGAACCCCAGGCATGGATATGACCGAACACTTTGACGCTGATCTGATTGGGCTTGAAGGGCTACTGGCAGGCTATCTGGGTCAGTATGCGCCAGACAATAAATTTGTGCAGGAACTGAAGCAGAACCTGGTCTCTTCACGGATTTTTGAGCGGCGACGGGAGATCGGGGCGATCGTGGTTGCCAGCCTGACGCTTCTACTTGCGGGCAGCATCGCGTTTAGCGTGGCCCAGCTCATCCGCTGGGCCCGGAAACCTTCGCAGGGCTGAGATCGTTCATTCCAGCGCTTGTGGCTTGATTGAGCGCGAAAAACTTCCTTGCGTGTGCTCAATCCTTTCTAACAGGAATATTTTGCTTATTAAAAACAAATGAGCGGCCAACTGACCGCTCATTTAATCTAAACAATCTGGTTAATTTCCTTCGTAGGTATCGCGTACCCATGACCCAACCAGCCAATACTGGAAGTCGCGATGGTGGTAGCTGTCAACGGCGGCAACGATCGCGTAAACCAGCGCGGCGACTGGCACCAGTGTCAGCAGAAGCGCGATGGGGAATCCACAGAGACCCACAATCACAACCGTTAGAAGGGCTGAGAGTGCCCAGGCAATTCCTGCCAACACACCTGCGCCGAAAAAGAACACGCCCTGGAAGATCAGCGCCTGTAAACTCTGGTATGCGACGTAGCGTGAGCGGTCTCTATAGGCAAAGTATATGATCAAAGGGGGCAATAGACCGAGTAAACCGGTGAACAAATTCAGAAATATGCCCAGGTGGGCAAACATGGCCAGGGTGCTCTCTTCGGAACGATCGAGCCCTGGTTGGGCGGTAAAGACAGGGTCGGATGTGCCACTCTCATGAGCGTCAATTATCACGGGGTCGGGTTCGTTAAAATCATTATGGTCAGTCATAACAGCCTCACTTTCATTCGTAGATTTTATTATAAACTATCCTGTTGATAGTAAATTTATAGAAAATATTTTAGTACAAGCTACTGCAGCCATTCAAACAGGACATTATGCCGCGAAAAACTTGAAAATTAATCGGCTGTGATAAAATTTCAGCATGTCGTACCGAGTTGTCTTTATGGGCTCGCCCGAATTCGCACTTCCGACCCTGGAAGAATTACATCGCCATTATGAAGTTGTTGCAGTGGTAACCCAACCCGACCGTCCTGCTGGTCGCGGTCGTAAGGAACAGGCCTGCCCGGTAAAAAAACTGGCGCTGGAGTTGGGCTTGCCAGTTTTGCAACCCAAATCTTTGCGGAAACTCTCTGCTGTCAGCGAACTCGCCCAATGGAAGCCGGATTTGATTGTGGTGGCGGCTTACGGTCAGATTTTACCCAAAGCAGTTATCGAGATGCCGGAAAAAGGCTGCATCAATGTGCATGCTTCACTCCTGCCTGTTTGGCGGGGAGCTGCTCCGATCCAGGCTGCTATCGCAAACGGGGATGAAAAAACCGGAGTGACAATCATGTTGATGGATGAAGGGCTGGATACCGGCAGGATTTTGGCTCAGCGTGCTGTTCCAATTCGACCCGGCACCACCGCCAGCGAGCTTTCCGCTCAACTTGCGCATCTGGGCGCGCGAACCCTAATTGAGGTTCTGCCGGCTTACTTGCGAGGTAATCTGGGGGCAGTTCCGCAGGATGAATCGAAAACAAGTTACGCGCCTAAACTGACCAAACAAGACAGTTTTCTGGATTTCTCACTGCCGGCCCAAACTTTGCTGAACCAAATCAATGCTTACCAACCCTGGCCTGGCGCGGTCTACAATTGGCAGGGAAAACTTGTTAAAATTATCGAAGCGCATGTTCACCCGACCTTTGAATGTGACCCCTCCGGCCGCTTTGTGGTAAACGGGCTGCCTGCTATTTGCACGGGAGATGGCCTGTTGGTTTTGGATATTGTCCAGCCAGAAGGTAAGAAAGCCATGGACGGCAAAGCCTTCCTCAACGGACAACCAGACTGGCTGGAAGATTCGAAGCAGAATTAAGCTTGCCTAGACTTTTGCCAGTCCCACCTGACTCGACAAGATAAAACTGAGTCCCTCTTTTCTGATTCTGGAGGTATTACTTGTCTTCGGTGAAAAAGGCTTGCTTCCATTCATACAATTTATTTAACGCCTGTATAGGAGTCAGCGCCTCCAGGTCGATTTTTTTGAAGGCGCTCATAAGCGGGTTGTTTTCCGGGAAGAGCCGCAGCTGCGCTTTTTCCTCTTTGGGTTCTGGCAGGGTTTTTCCGGAGCTGGTCTCTAACTGCTTCAGGATTTCATTCGCGCGAGCGATTACAGGCGCAGGCAGCCCAGCCATCTGGGCAACGTGAATGCCATAAGAACGGTCAGCCGCGCCCGGAACGATTTTGTGCAAGAAAATGACCTGATCATCTGCTTCGGATACAGCGACATTGTAGTTGCGCACGCCAGGGTACAAATCGGCTAACTCGGTCAGTTCGTGGAAGTGGGTGGCGAAAAGCGTGTATGGCTTGAGGCGAGGGTGGCTGTGCAGGTACTCGATAATTGCCCAGGCAATTGAAAGCCCGTCATAGGTGCTGGTGCCGCGCCCGATCTCGTCCAAAATCAGCAGGCTGCGTGAGGTGGCGTTATTGAGAATGTTAGCAGTCTCGAGCATCTCGACCATGAAAGTTGACTGCCCCTGATGGATGGCATCTTGCGCCCCTATGCGCGTGAAAACACGATCCACAAGCCCGATTTCAGCCTGGTCGGCGGGCACAAAACTGCCGATCTGTGCCATCAAAACAATCAGTACTACCTGGCGCAGGAAGGTTGACTTCCCGCTCATGTTCGGACCGGTGATCAGGCGGATGATCTCACCTTCTTCAAAGGCAGTATCGTTGGGGATGTAGCGGGTGCGGCTGGTGAGCTGCTCGACAACCGCATGCCGTCCTGCCAGGATGCTGATGCCTTTCTCTTGCTTCAGGGATGGCCGTGTGTATTTGTTCAGCGCGGCGACTTCAGCCAACGAGAGCAGACAGTCCAACCGGGCAATGCCCCTGGCTGTCTCTAACAGCGCCTGGCTTGATTTTGCCAATTGAGCGATCACCTGATGGAAGACTTTGAGCTCAATCTCGTGGATTTGGGTCTCGGCATTGAGCACCAGCGATTCATATTCCTTTAATTCGGGTGTGATATAGCGCTCGCTGTTGACCAGGGTTTGCTTGCGGATATATTCCTCTGGCGCTTTGTCGGCCAGACCACGTGAGATCTCAATGTAGTAACCGAAGACCTTGTTGAAACCGACCCTCAAGGTCTTTAAGCCGGTGCGCTTGCGTTCGGAGGATTCGAGAGAGTTGATCCAGTCGCGCGCGTGTCTGGAAGAGGAGACCACCTGGTCGAGTTCCTGCGAGAAACCTGTTTGTATCAAACCGATATTGTTCAATGTTGCCGGCGGCTCGTCGCTAATTGCCCTTTTCAGCAAGTCCAGTTCATTTTCAAAGGTCTGCCAGCCCTGCAGCACAATCCCCAGTGCAGGATGGCCGCTTGCGGTTAACCCCATGAGTTGGGGGAGGGCCGCCAGGTCATCCCGCAGGGCGACCAGGTCATTTGGACGGGCGGAACCGTTCACCAGGCGATTTATGAGACGTTCCAGGTCGTGGAGCTGAACGAGCAGTTCGGCTATCTGTTTCCGTTCGACACCGTGATCATAAAGAAATGCCACCGCGTCGAGGCGCTGGTTGATCTGATCGATGTCCAGCAGCGGCTTGTTGACCCAGTTTCGTAACAACCGTTTACCCATTGGTGTTTGAGTTTTATCCAGCACCCCTAATAGAGATCCTTCTGTTTTACCCTCACGCAAGGTTTCGGTCAGTTCGAGATTACGCCGAGTTTCGGCGTCCAGGACCATGAAGTCAGATAAACTGTAGGTGCTGAAAGACAGCTCGATATTGAGGAGTTCTTTTTGGGTATCCTGCAGAAACTTAAGCAGGGCACCGGTGGCGCGGGTCGCGAGGGGATAAGGTTTAAGTCCCAACCCTTCCAGGTTGCTCACCCCAAAGCGACTTTTAATTAACTCCTGCGCGCGCCCGGCTTCAAAATACCAGCTGGGGATGCGTGTCAGGTTGAAATCAAAAGACAGTTTTTCATCAGAACCGTCTGAAACCAGCAATTCAGCCGGGCTGAGACGCTCTAATTCGGCCTGCAGCAACACTTCCACATTGCCATCAGCAAGTTGAGTTGCGGCCAGTTCTCCTGTCGAGATATCCACGTAGGCCAACCCCACTTTGCCTTCCTGGTGATAGTAGCAGGCAAGATAGTTGTTTCGGCCGCTCTGCAGCAGGTGTGGCTCTACCAATGTTCCTGGGGTGACTACCCGGACGACCTCACGGGGAAAAAGACCTTTGTCCGGCTGTTCGCCCACCTGTTCACAGATGGCAACATGGAAGCCTTTTTCAATCAGGCGACCGAGGTAATTGTCGACAGCGTGATAGGGAATCCCCGCCATGGGGATGCGGGAGTCTTTGCTTACTGGCCGCGAAGTGAGGACGATATCCAGTGCCTCCGCGGTCTTGCGAGCGTCGTCATCGAAGGTCTCATAAAAATCGCCCAGCCGAAAGAATACGATCGTATCAGGATATTGTTTCTTGACATCCAGGTACTGCTGTCGTAAGGGCGTTAACTTTATAGCCATAAACTTAGTTCAAGTTTTCCAGAACGTAAGCATCCACCTGGTTGAGCGCTTCGGGCAGCTTGGATGGGTCCTTTCCACCAGCCTGAGCCATATCCGGCCGACCGCCGCCTCCACCACCGACTACCTGAGCAACCTTTTTGATCAGGTCGCCAGCTTTCAAACCGCGCTTGATCAGGTCTGGTGTTACCGCGGCGATCATTAATGGTTTTTCGTTTAACACTGTGCCGAGCACAACTACACCGCTGGTGTGCTTTTGCCGGAATTGGTCGGCCAGGGAACGCAGCGCATCGACGTCTGCGTTGGGGATAACGGCACTGAGGATCGGGACGCCAGAAACCTGCCTAACCTCGTCCATTTTTTGCTTGAATGATAGATTCGCGGCTTCAGCGTGCGCCTGTTCCAGTTCACGACGGGTTTGTTTAAGTTCCGCTTCGAGAGCTACTGCTTTATTAAATGCGTCTGCCGGACTGGTTTGCAGGAAAGAGGCGATCTGATTGAGCTGATTGATACGCTCACGCGCGTAATGGTAGGCGGCCAGACCAGTAACTGCTTCAATTCGTCGAACGCCGGCGGCGACCGAAGACTCGGAGAGAATGTAGAAAGATCCGATCTGTGCGGTATTATCCACGTGCGTACCTCCACAGAGTTCGTAAGAAACGCGGCTGCGTTGATCCGCTATTTCAACGGTGCGGACCTGGCTACCGTACTTCTCGCCAAAGAGCGCGGTTGCTCCTTCAGCTTTGGCCTGCTCCAGCGTTTTAATCGTTTTGTGAACCTGATACTCATCAGCGATCAACTGGTTGACCACTGCTTCGATTTGAAGCAAATCGGCCTTTGAGACAGCGTGAGGATAGTTGAAATCGAAACGCATTCGCTCGGGGTCAACCACTGAGCCTGACTGGTGCACCTTTTCGCCCAAAACCTGGCGCAGTGCTGTATGCAGCAGGTGGGTGGCGGTGTGGTTGCGCATAGTGGCGAGCCGGCGCTCGGCGTCTACCTCGATAATTACCTCGTCCCCGCGCCTGGGGTGTCCAAAAATCACTTCTCCAGTCAGGACATATGCGTCTGGTGCAGGTTTTGAGGCCTGGTCAATTCGGATCTCCCAGGTGCCTTTTGGATTGGAAGAGACCACCCCGGTGTCGGTAATTTGACCGCCACCTTCGACATAAAATATGCTTTCACGCACCATAATCGCGACCGAGGCGTCGGGGTAGGCTCGTTCTACAGGTTGGTTATCGATGACGATAGAATCCAGAATGGTTTCCTTCTTCAAGGCACCGTAAGGGTCGTAGCTGCTTACTGCTTTGCTGGAAGTGTCGGCCCGAACTTTGAGGTCGCGGCTGATCCTCTCACGTTCCTGTTTGAAAACCTCGGTGGTGTCCTGTCGGCCATCATCAAATAAGTGTCCCCGGCTCGAGGCCAACCGGTGTTCTTCCATTGCATCGAAAAAACCTGCCTCCTCAACCTGCATGCCCGCTTCTTCCAGGATATCGCGGGTAATTTCAAGCGGGAAGCCGAGCGTCGCGTAAAGGTCAAAAGCCCGCCTGCCGTCGAGGGTGGTCTGGTCGGAAGCTTCGAGTTCTTGAATGTATTCCTGCAATTGGGCAAAGCCGCTGTCAAGCGTTTCAGCAAAACGTTTCTCTTCGGCTGTGAGCGTGTCTGCAATCAACTCGCGGTTGGCACTCAATTCCGGGTAAGCAAGCTGGTAATTTTCAATTACCCTGGCAGCGACCCGGGCCATAAAGGGTTCACTGAGGTTGATGTTGCGGCCAAAGCGTGCGGCCCGGCGGATGATCATGCGGCAGACATAATTACGGCCGACATTCCCCGGGATGACCCCATCGGCAATTAAGAAGGTCGCCGCGCGGACATGGTCTGCGATTACCCGATAAGCGGTTAGATTTGCCTGGCGTTCTTCCGCTGTTTGTCCAGCCAGGCGCTGGGTTTCGTCCAGCAGCGGCTTGAGCAGATCGGTCTCGTAGTTGCCATTGACCCCCTGAATGATCGAAACAATGCGTTCAAAACCCATGCCGGTATCGACATGGCGTTTTGGCAATGGTTGAAAATCGGTGGGGGAGGTGCGGTTATATTGGATGAAAACATCGTTCCAAATCTCAACAATTCGGCCGCAGTCGCCGTTGACTTCGCATACGTGAGCAGGCACATCTTTTAAATTGCAAGCCTCAGGTCCGAAATCATAATGAATCTCACTGCAGGGTCCGCAAGGGCCCGTTTCTGCCATTTCCCAAAAATTGTCTTTTCTGCCTCCTCTCACCAAATGGGTTGGCTCAAAACCAGGTTGTGTCAGCCAGACCTGGCGGGATTCTTCATCGGCGGGGAGGTCACCCTGGTCGTCGACGAAATAGGTTGCGTATAGCCGTGTGGGCTCGAGCCCCCAGACTTTGGTGAGCAGCTCCCAGCTCCAACCGATGGCTTCTTTTTTGTAATAATCACCAAAAGACCAGTTGCCGAGCATTTCAAAGAAGGTGTGATGTGTGTTATCTCGTCCGACGGTATCGAGGTCATTGTGTTTGCCCGAGACGCGCAGACATTTTTGGGAATTGACCGCGCGCGTATAAGGACGGGTTTCGGTGCCCAGGAAGACGTCTTTGAATTGGACCATGCCGGCGTTAGTAAACAGCAGCGTGCTGTCGCCACCCGGAATAAGCGAGGCGCTGGGCACCACTGTGTGCCCACGCTCAGCAAAGAAATCGATAAATGATTGACGAACCTGGTTGCCGCTAAGATACATGACGCTACTCCACCTTAAGTTGATTTAACTTAAAAATTATACTTGATTCTAACGAGCAAATCCTGCTGGCCTAGTTTATCACCCTGACTGTTCGTCTGGGAGGATAAAACTCCCGATCAGACTCCTGTTCGGGTTTGAAACATTTAAGTCACATCAGGTTTTTTTTAATTAAATCAGGATACCCACCTGATGTGAACAAGAGAGCCACGATGGTCGTCCGGGCTCTCTTGTTGAATCTAGTTTTCAAATGGAAGTTATTTGTTAATCATGGGGAGGAAAAGCTGGGCTTCTCTGTAATAGTAGACCCGTAAGTAGTCGATTCGACTTCCGTCAGGAATGTTCAGATTGATATTGAAAATTGTACTTTTGTTCCCGGACTCTGCGAAAATGCATCCACCAGAATTATCTGAGCTCCATTCGACGTTGCTTGCCCGAGGCAGTAAAACTGAACCGGGGATATGGACATAACTATAGAAAGGATCGAAGCCTCCGCCTACTAGTGGAGGACTAAATGCAACGCGCACACCGCATACCTGTAGCGTGTCACCCAATAGCATAGGACGCCAGTTTATCAGATAACTTTTGCCAGACGTATCAACTATTTCTCCGATATAATCGCTCAATACAGTATGGTAGCCTATGTCTTTGCCAAATGGGAGCCAAACCAAGTCAACACGAGTTGGGCCATAAGATGTAACCCAGAAAGACCCCATTTGTAACGAATTAATTACTTGGTCATTTTCGGAAATGGAATTTGCTTCTGCTTCAGGTAAAGAATTGAACGAGGTGAGTGAACTTAGCAGAAATATCGCGATCAATGCCATTGCCAGTCGTTTTACGAATGTTTTATTTTTCATGATTCACCTATCTGTCACTATTGCAGCGACTATGGCAACCTGTAGGCAACCCGAAGGCCACAAAGCATCATAGTCGAGCCTGTTTCATTCGGGCGCCAGTTGAGTAGATAGGAGTAATCGATGTTATCAACCACGTGTTCTATTAGAGAGCTTACCGCAGTATCGTAACCTGTCGTGTCTGCAGAACTCACAAAGCTGAGGTCCTGTACTCCCCCCACATCATCATACCGGGTTACCCATGCAGTGGAATTAGCGGAGCTTGTGTCATAGTAGAAGAGACGCAGGTAATCGATACGGGCTCCGTGCGGTATGTCCAGATGGAGGTTAAAAATTCGGCTATTATCACCAGCAGTCATGTAAAGACATCGGCCAGTGGAATCACTCGCCCACTCCACAGAACTGTCCCGGGGACGCAGGGCTGACCCGGTTACATTGTAATAGTGAAACCCAGACCAATTGAGGTCAGCATCCGTACTTTTCCGGTCCGGGGCGGACTCAGGGATCAATGCGTCCCAATTAACGGTTTGGTCTTGCCCCTCAGCGCTGGGCATCAAAACCTCTCCTACTGCTTTAGGAGCCGGGCCAGTATAGCCATTATCATCTGGCTGTAATTTCACTTCATCAATTTGGGCTTTTTCTCCCGGGGCTGAAAATACAGTTCCAGGTTCAGAAGACCAAGGCCAGTCGATATCCGAAGCGATAGTAGCCGCGGTCAGCCCAAGTAGCCCAATCATCACGATTATCACCACCCAAGCAGACTTTCTAAATTTTGATTTCATCATGAAACTCCTTTTACGTTCAAAATATAATTGTTGTTTTCTTTTCTATTCCTATTCTTAGGGATGAAAATATATAGATTCATGCTCATAAGCCTCCAGAATCGGCTATATGTGGTTGACAACGCAAATAGCAATGTGTTTCCAAAAACCATGGAGCTTGTGGACAGTCACTATGTGTGTGCTCATTTGACTGTTCTTAAAAATTGACCAATGTATAAATATAATACTATTTAAAATCCCGACATTTGCTATTGTACAAAGTTTAGGATTTTGTATAATGCTGCGTTAATAGGAATGATTGGCCGAGGGAGTTTCAAATTTCCCGATGCTATATCCGATCATCAGGGCTTGTCAGAAAATTGCCATGCTCGCTATCAAAATTGGCATATGTAGGGAGGGATAGCGTTTTGTTTTCCCTGGCAGCTTGTACAAGGGTTCGCTACAACACCAAATCCTACCAAAATGAGATTGTCTGAGGCGGAATGCCGCACTCGGCAGCCCTGGCAGCTTGTGCCAGGGTTCGCCAATTCGTTAGTTCTCCAAGGCTAAAATCAATAAAGTCGGAATTCGCTTCTTTCTTCCTCAAAGACTTCCGGATCCAAAACATGAGTGGTGGGGACAAAGTTCATGAAACCCCGCGTGATGACCAGGCTGCTGGTTTTGGCACCGCCTGGGAAGAAGCTGACGCCCTCGAGCACTGCTTTTGAGGTGGTCATGATCGGTGTGACCGCTGTGGCACAGAAAATCAAGTCGTCGGCTGGAGCCAGGTCATCCTGTGTGTAAACTTCGTCGAGCCTCACGCCCATGTTAATCAGGCGTTCTTTGTCTTCCTCGTTTTTCCATTTCCAAAGAGCCTGCATTTTGCCGCCCAAAAGTTTCACTGCTGCAGCTGAAATGACACCCTCCGGAGCAGCTCCAATGCCCATGACGGCATGCACGCCCACACCTTTAAAACAGCTGAATACACAGGGCATCAGGTCTCCATCCGGTATTAATCTCACTCGTGCACCAGTTGACCGCAGCCTGGAGATAAGCTCTGCGTTTCTAGGGCGGTCCAAGACAGTGATGGTCAGCTCGCGATTGTCACGGCGCTTCAGCGCTTTAGCCAGGCGGTTGACGTTTTCTTCCGGTTCAAGCCGGATGTCAACATAATCGGCAGCGTCCCTGCCTACACAGAGCTTGTCCATATAGGTATCGGAAGCTCTGGTCAGGCCACCATGCGGCGCAGCAGCCAGAACGCAGACGGCGCCAGAATTTAAGTTAGCGGTTGCGTTGGTGTTTTCCAGGGGATCAACGGCGATATCGATGTTGAGCGCGCCGTTGCCCAACTTCTCGCCAATAAAAAGCATGGGGGCATCATCCCGTTCACCTTCTCCGATTTTAATTTCACTTGAAATTCCAGGCATGCGGTTTAGGGTAGTGCGCATCGCATCTACCGCTGCCGCGTCGGCCAGGTTTTTATCTCCGTGTCCTGCGGCTCTTGCGGCCGCCATTGCCGCGTTCTCCGTCACCTCCAGCAGCTGCCAGGAAAGACTTTTGTATAAATCACTTTTATCGCCTTTGTAATTTTCGTCTGTCATTACGCTCCTTTTTTGGATGAGAATTTCAAAGCTAACCGCCGATGATCGTCTTTTTATCTTATCCGCAGCCACCTTTCCTGAACATTCGTAATCAAGTAACGCTCTTGATGCATTTTGCGTCTGTTTTCTACTGAGAATAGCGGAAAATTGAGATAATTTGCTTCTTTCTTAGACGTAGCCCAGTCCAAAATCTTGTTGACAAACCTGTGAGGTAGGTTTAGAGCTATTCCATGGTCTGCCGGTACGCCAAGGCGCGTTGGAGCGTGTTTTGATCGGCATATTCGATATCGCCTCCCACAGGCAGCCCGCGAGCCAGGCGGCTGACCTTGATGCCCAGCGGCGCCACACGCTGCTGCAGGTATTGTGCTGTCGCGTCGCCTTCCATCGACGGGTTGGTGGCGATGATGACCTCTTTGGTCCGACCGCTTTTCAAGCGTTCGAGCAGCGGGAAGATGTTGATTTGGTCCGGACCGATGCCCTCAATGGGCGATAGGACACCCATCAAGACATGATATTTGCCCTGGTATGCGCTGGTTCGCTCAATTGCCAAAACATCCAGCGGCTCTTCGACCACGCAGATGGTTTCATCACTGCGTTCTGCTGAGGCACAGATTTCGCAGATTTGTTCGCCAGCCAGGGTGATGTTGAAGCACTGCTGACAGTTGGAGGTACCGCTTTGCAAGCATTCCAGCGCTTCTGCCAGCTCTCGCGAGAGCGCTTCCGGTGATTTGAGTAAAAAGAAGGCCAGCCGCGAAGCGGTTTTAGGGCCAATGCCCGGCAGACGCGAGAACGCGTCAATCAGGTTTTGAACCGGACCGGGAACTGTGCGCATTTGTCTACAAACCTAAACCTAATCCACCAAGCATGCTGGTGAAAGGGGCCATTTTCTCTTCTGAAAGTGAGCGGGAACTGTCAAGCGCTTTGTTTACTGCCGTCAGAACCAGGTCTTGCAGCATCTCTGCGTCGGTGTCTTCAAGCAGTTGCGGGTCAATCTCAACGGCTTTGCATATCTGGTTGCCGCTCATTGTAACCGAGACTGCTCCTCCGCCGGCAGTTTCGGTGACGGTCTCGTCAGCGAGTTCTGCTTGTGCCTGTGCCATTTGCTCCTGCATCTTGGCCAGCTGTGCCATCATGTTTCCTTGCCCTTTGCTTCCTCCGGAGGGGCCGCGATATCCTTTTGCCATAGTTATTCTTCCTTTCCTGCCTGTATGGGGTCAATCTCAAGCAGTTTTCCATCTAAATTATTGACAGCGAAATCAATCAGATCTACTTCAGCCTTGGGGTTCAGATTGATTTTTTGATTGCCAACTGTACAGATCAAGTTAATATCCTGTCCATAAATTTTATTTAACATAAAGTTAACCAGTTTGCTGGCTTTTTCTTCCTGAATGCGGTCGCGCAGTAGTTCGCTGGAAAAGTTAAGCACAATCGTGCCGCCGCTTGCCTGAACTATCCTGCCCGAGTTAACAACCGCTGCCGTGATCCGATTTTTTGAGCCCACCGCCCGCTTGACGCGGTCCCACTGCGAAAGCGCGAGCTCGAGGGTCAACGGTGTGCCTGGCACGAATGCCGGATCCATATCGATGGTTTCCGCCTTTACTTCCCCGTTTTTTTCTGAGCCTGCCTTTTCTGGGGTCCCCTGGGCCGCGTCGTCACTAAAGGGCACATCTTTTGGTTTGGAACGAGACCGGGCATACTCGTTTTCTTCAGTCTCAGCCGGAGGTTGGTCAAGGGTGGCAGGCCGGTAAAGCGAGCCAGCAAACGCCAATTCCAGGCCGAGACCCGGGTGCCAGTTTGCTTTTAGATCGGTGGATACCTCGCTGAAGGCGCTGATTACGGTTACAAGCTGGTTGATGTCCAAATTTTCGGCCTGGACTTGCATTTTTTCACGTGTTTCGGCTGTGAGTTCGAGGTCTTGCCCAGCCTGAAGTTTGATCACCAGCAAGTTCCGCAGATAATCGACCATCTGACGTGCGTATTGCCGAGGGTCAGTGCCGCTGTCCAATGCTTTGTGGATAATTTCGAGCCCGGCGGCGCTGTTTTTGGTCAGGATCGCGTCAACCAGTTCGATGACCGATTGACTTGTGGCGGTCCCCAAAACTTCCTGGGCAATGGAAAGCGTGATTTTCCCGGACATCGAAGAGAGCTGATCCACCAGTGAGATCGCATCACGCATCGATCCTGTTGCCTGCCGGGCGATCAGACTGAGCGCGTCCTTTTCGATCTTGATCTTCTCTTTTTTGGTCAGTTCAGTCAGTTTGCCGATGATCACCGGCACAGGAATCCGCCTAAACTCGTGGCGCTGACAACGCGAGAGCACGGTGGCGGGAATTTTGTGGATCTCTGTTGTGCAAAGGATGAAAATGACGTGTGAAGGAGGCTCTTCAAGTGTTTTAAGCAGCGCATTAAAGGCCGAGGTGCTGAGCATGTGCACCTCGTCGATGATATAAACCTTGAATTTGCCCTGCGAGGGTGAAAAGTTGATTTTCTCGCGCAATTCCCGCACGTCGTCCACGCTGGTATTAGAGGCAGCGTCGATTTCGATCAGGTCGAGGAAGCGTCCCTCATTTACCGCCAGACAATTTTCGCACTTATTGCAGGGTCGCACACTTTCATTCGGGTCGAGACAATTGACAGCTTTGGCCAGCAGGCGCGCGCTGGTGGTCTTGCCGGTGCCTTTTGGACCGGCAAAAAGGTAGGCATGCCCAACGCGATCGGTGGTGATGGCGTTGCGTAAGGTTTGGACAACATGGTCTTGACCGACCACTTCATCCCAAAGGGCGGGGCGCCATACTCTATAAAATGCTTGTGACATAAATCTCTCTTTACGTTTCTTACGGGACCTGCCAGGTGGCTTGTTGTTGACCGGATTGATCGATGAGATTAACCTGGCTGCCAGAAGCCCAAAGTGACTGGTCTGAGTTCCAGTATAGTTCAATGACAGTGTTTGTGCCGTGCTTGGAATAAAGCCTGACAGCCCCATTTTTATTAAGATTAAGCAGTGGAAGGGCATAAACTTCACCAGTGGAAGAAGCCACAGACCAGCCATCCAGGTTGACGCTCACGTCGCTTTGATTGCGGATGAGGACGTATTCCACGTTTAAGTCACCGGCGCCAAAGACGCCCTCAATGTCCAGAAGACCGGAAGGCGCTGCCTTGCTCGGCTCGGAAGGCTGTTCTATAACCTGCTGGGAGGGCACAACAGCCTGGGTCACGGCTGGCGTAAAGCTGGCTTTGGTGTCAGGTAAGGGATTACGCTGTTGCCAAAACCACAAAACCGTCAACATTGTCGCCGCCGAAACAACGATGTTAAGCAGTAGAAAGGGGAAGGTTTTTTTCCAAAACTTCATGATTTTCTGTTGATAATGATAGCATAAAAAGGCGCCAAAGGCTGCAGTTGTTGTCCCCTGCCATGCCTGCTCAAAACGGGAGGGGCGGTCAGTCCGGGTTGTTGGTGAAACTTCAGAGAACTCTCTTTAAACGAAAGTCAGGCTTCGGGTTAAATCTCTATTATTCTAATCACCTTTGGCATCAGCTTGATAGACCAACGAAATCATCTACCCCGGACGCCAAGATAGTTGACTTGTCAACCTTAACAAAACGATAACAAAGCTTTGAACTAATTTTAACTAACTCGGGTTAATATATTCATTGTCCGGGCAGATATTGTTTCTCTCCTTTCAAATTGCACGGACAGGATCGGATTGTGATAAGACAATTTCTAGATCAAAACTAGAGCAGCCGCAGGTGAGGCGGCTGTTTTAGTTTAACCAACAGATCGCTTTAATCCTTATCTAATTTGCGGCCTGTTCAGGGTATAGCCTGGTCCAGGATCTTCCCCAAATCTTCATGAAAGACATAAGTTGCCAGCTGGTCGTAGGGAGTTGGATCACGATTGATCAGCACCAGGTTTTCCCCCCGGAAATCCTGGAGTAAGCCGGCCGCGGGGTAGACAACCAGTGAGGTGCCACCCACAATCATCAGATCGGCCTGCTGGATGGCACTCTGGGCACGGCGCATGACACTTTGGTCCAGCATTTCGCCATAAAGAACCACGTCTGGTCTGATCATGCCCTCGCAGGCAGGACAGTGTGGTACGCCCTGGCCCTCCCAGACCAAGTCTGCCGGGAAGTCACGACCACAATCCATGCAATAGAAACGCTGCATGCTGCCGTGGATCTCGAGAACATTTTTTGATCCGGCTGCCTGGTGTAGTCCATCGATGTTTTGCGTGATGACCGTGGTATTGGGCTTTAGGGATTCCAGGCGCGCCAGCGCGTTGTGAGCCAAGTTGGGTTTTGCTCCTGGATAATTCAGATTTTCGCGCTTGTAAGTGTAAAACTCCTCAGGGTGTCCAAGCATAAACTGATAGCTGAGCATGGTTTCTGGCGAGTAATTTGTCTGGCGCTGACGATTATAGAGGCCTGTAGCAGAGCGAAAGTCTGGAATACCTGAAGCAGTGGATACGCCTGCTCCGCCAAAAAAGACGATGTTATCTGCTTTGTTGATGAGTTTGTTTAATATTTCAGTTGGTTTCATTGGATCTCCCTGCTTATCGGTTGGACATTTCAGCATTACCCTTCAGGATCTCCCCGATGTCAACCGTGCCCATTCGGGTGCCAATTTTGTTGAGCCAGGGCAGCCAGTTGATAAATAATGCTACCGCGATCCCTACCAGCGTGGCAACCACGCGCTCGATAGTATAAGATAATGGATCGGTATCGGTGATGCTGAGCATAATCACGAGAAAGACTATCACGGTAATGCCCAGCGCCGCAGGCTTTTTGATCACAAGCATGATGGCCATCAGCGGAAAAGAAAGCGCGCCAATCAGAGCGTAGTATTCAAGGCTGTTGGGTGACAACCCCCAGGCGCTAACCAGGAGAACTGCCAACAAGTAGGAATAAACACCGGCGACAATGGTGCCAAGGGTTCGGTCAATCGCGGCGTTTAGGGTGGATTTAAGGGTGGGCTGCAGGCAGACAACGGTGGCGATGCTGGAGTAATATGGCGAACTGCTGGCGCGGAAATATTCGATCACCAGGCAGACGATAATCGCCAAAGCTGTTTTTACCACCCGCATACCGGGAGAATTCTTAATCAGATGGTTGCTCACCTTATGCAGCAAATCGTCTTGATTGGAAGAGCTTTCTTCCAGGGGCTTTTCTACCACAATTTATTTCCTCTGTATGTTTGATTAAGATATACCACAAGCCAGAAAAATGTGTTTCCACCCTGTTCAACAAATCCCCGCAATGGTGATCATATTAGCTGTCTAACAAGCTGTCTAACAAGCACGCTGACCAGCAAGGCTTGATATAATCACTGCGAGGTTAATATGGCATATCCACTCGCGCACCCAAAAGTACTGGAAAGAGCCCGTCAGGTCGTTGGGCTGAATCCCATCTTTCTGGACACTGAGACGACAGGTTTCGGCCCGTATGACCTGGTCATCGAAGTCGGCATTGTGGACCTGGCTGGCAATGTTTTGTTCAGCGGTCTGATTAATCCTGAAAGAACGATTCCGGAAGATGCCATCAAAGTTCACGGCATCACTGACGAAATGGTACGGGAGGCTCCCACTATGAAAAGCGCCTGGCCCGAGGTTGAGGCCATTCTGCGTGACCGCGCTATTGGCATCTATAACGCCGAGTTCGATTTCCGCCTGATGAAACAATCGGTGGAGAATGCGCTGCTGCCTTGGAACCTTCATCGCAACCAAACCTTCTGCATGATGAATATGTTTGCTGCCTGGTATGGCGAATGGAACCGCAGAGCCAATAATTTCAAATCTCAAAAACTGGAGTTTGCTGGTAACTTTTGCGGCATAGACCTGCCTAACAGCCACCATGCTGTCGACGATGCCAAACTGACCGCGGCCTTGCTGCGCTACCTGGCTGAATATCAACCCACAGGCTGAAAAGGTCAGGCTTCCGCTCACTCTTTTAAACAATTTGAGCATATCCGTAAAAACATTGTTGAAAACACTTGCCAGATCTTGACCAGCATGATAATATGAACGCATGAGCACATATTCATACATTAGAGTGAGAAGATGGAACAAATTACACGAGAACGGTTAGATCTGGAAAGAGCAAGTTTGCTGGCTGAGACCTTTAAAGGTTTGGGCGATGTCACCCGTCTGAGGCTGCTCTCGATCCTGATGGAGGGCGAGACCTGCGTTTCCGATCTGGCTGAACAGACGGAGATCAGTCAGAGCGCGGTTTCCCACCAGTTACGGGTGCTGCGCAACCTGGGCTTTGTCTCCAACCGCAGGGATGGCAAGAATATCTACTACCAAATTGATGATGACCACATTGAAGGGCTTCTTCAACTGGCCTTGGAGCACAGTTATCATCTGGACATCAGGGAGTAAGAACAATGATGGATGCCGATAATCACACGAAGAAATCAGAATTAGCACAGGCGGATCGATGCGGCGATCAGAGCTGCAGCTGCGTGGCGGGGTCCGTGGTTTGTCTTGACGATGACAAACCCAGGAAAAACAAGGTAGGACTTGGTTTTGGCGGATTTCTGGATTCGTTTTGGAATGCGCCTGACCTCAAAATCGTTCTGGTTGGGTTGGCGTTGCTGGTTATTAGCCTGTTTGCTGAGCGTATCGGCATAACTCAGCCCTGGGTTATGATCGTCCAGTTATTGATTCTGCCACTTGCCGGATGGACGGTATTTCGTGATGGTTTTGCCACGCTGATCAAAAACCAACGCTTTAACATGAACACGTTGATGTCGGTCGCCGCCATCGGCGCGGTAGTTCTTGGCGAGACTTATGAAGCCATCATCTTGCTGCTGCTCTTTACGGCTTCTGAAGCCCTGGAAGACTATATCAATGATAACGCGCGCGAGATACTGCGAGAATTCGCTGACCTTGCGCCAAAAACCGCTATACGCCTGCAGCCAGAAGGTGAAATCGAGGTGAGCGTCCAAGCCTTAAACCCGGGAGACACCATCATCGTGAGACCGGCCGACCGAATACCTATGGACGGTGTCATCCTGCGGGGCAGCAGCTCAGTCAACCAGGCGCCGATAACCGGTGAGAGCAAGCTGATCGAAAAAACGGTTGGCGAAGAAGTGCTCTCCGGCAGTATTAATGGTCAGGGAGTATTGCAGGTGGAAGTGACCAGCTACGCACAGGATAATACCATCCAACGCATCATCAATTTGGTGACTGAAGCCCAGCAAAATAAGGCCGAACAGGTTAAGTTCATTGACCGCTTTGCAGCTATCTATACCCCCATCGTGTTTGTCATCGCCTTATTGGTTGTCATTATTCCTGTGTTTGTTTTCAACCAACCATTTTGGAATGTCGGTTCATCTTATGGCTGGTTGCACCGTTCGCTTTCGTTATTAATGATCGGGTGCCCGTGCGCACTGGTGATAAGCACGCCAATCACTATGATCAGTGGTCTCACCCGTGCCGCAAAAGCAGGTGTGATCTTCAAAGGCGGCGTTTTTCTTGAGGGGCTTTCCAACGCGGGGGCAATCGCGTTTGATAAGACCGGCACACTCACAAAAGGTGAACCTGTTGTCAGCCAGGTCAAAGCAGTTGACTGCCTGAGCGATGGATTTTGCACGCGCTGTGACGACCTGGTAGCCTATACCAGCGCATTGGAAGTCCACAGCAGTCACCCGCTGGCCTCTTCGGTCATCGATGAAGCCAATCGCAGGGGTATCGCCAGCCGTTATCCGCCCGCGGAGGATCTCAAAGTACTGGAAGGCAAGGGCCAAACAGGATACGTTAATGGAAAACTGGGCACGGTTGGCAGCCTTTCGCTTTTCCTGTCAGAGCACCAAACTCCAGAAGAGCTGGTCTCAGCAGTGCGTGAAGCTGAAGAGCAGGGCAAGAGCACCATGTTAGTCTGTGATGGTGAGATGGTGCGCGGGTTTCTAAGCGTCGAAGACGCGCTCCGACCTGGAATGGAGCAGGTCATTCGCGACGTCAGATCAGCAGGCCTGCATCCGGTAATACTCACGGGAGATAACCCCACAGTTGCCGAGAAGGTGGCTAAACAGGTGGGTATCGATGAAGTGCATTCGGCACTGCTGCCAGAAGAGAAACTGGCGTGGCTGACCAGGCTGAAAGCCAAATACGGGAATGTGGTTATGGCTGGCGACGGGATCAACGATTCGCCAGCATTAGCCCGGGCTGACATCGGTATTGCCATGGGCGGAGCCGGCAATGCCCAGGTATTGGAAACCGCAGATGTCGTGTTACTGAATGACGACCTTGAAAAACTGCCTTTTGCAATCCGTTTGTCCAAATTCGTTAACAAATTGGTTCGTCAAAATGTGATTATCAGCCTCGGGGTCAAAGCCCTGGTGGCGGTCTTCGCAGTTATGGGCCTGACGCCGCTGTGGGTCGCGGTACTGGCCGATATCGGAATTTCTCTGATAGTCACCTTAAATGGAACCCGAGCGCTGCGCTTTGAGCCGCAGGCTCAACTTAGCGAAGCCTGAACAACAAGTCCCATTCGCTCGTGTTAATGCGTTCAGGTCGGGAAATGGTGGTTGAGAAGGTGATCCACGACCGACCTGGTTTTAATGCATAGGGCCTTCCGTCGGCAAAAAAGCTGAAAGGCTCCACGTCCGTAGCCGCAAACCAGGTGCCGTAAGTCATTTTTCCATCTCGCAGCAGGATGGCCTGTTGATCGGGGTCACCTTCACGCAAGTTGATATCGTAGGTGGAGCTGTTGTATTCGATGTAGTTTGCCAGCGCGAAAACCACGTTCTCGAATGCTACGGGCTCGCCATCAGTGTCAAGTGAGGGAGCAAGCTGGAGAGTGCCATGCTGGTCTTCAACCTCTTGCCAGAGGTGATATTTACCAGTATCGGGGTTAAAACGCCAGTCCATTACCGAAAAATCAGCATACAGAAAACTAAAGCGAGTGGCGTCTTCGTCCCATTTGGTTATCGAGTCTGAAAAAGTCAGCATTTCGAAACGGGGTGGTTGGTAACGCGGGCGTTCTGCCACACCAATTTCACGAATCGCATAGGTATCAGCGAAAGTCTTGCCGCCCTGAGCCACAGGTTGAGTGCAGATGCCCGGGCAGGGGGTGTATCCCTGGTAAAAGACACGCTCTGGCAGAGTGTTGTCAAAAACACCCTTGATCATAGTGTCAACGGTTGAAACCACCAGGTCTGCCTGGTAGTGCCTGGTCAGACGAGCATCAACCAGCCTTCCCGGACCGAGAGGTCCAATGGATTCGCCGTCGCTGGTATAGAATAGCGCCAACAGCTGATTGGTTTGATGACCAGTATAAAATTCAAAAACCAGGTCTGCCTGGTTGATCCCTGAGAAGGGGCGCTGGCTGCGGGGCCAGTTGAGCAGCTTGACCAGCAGTGGTTTTCGCAGGAGACGGTCATAATTACTCACCCGCAGACCGGTGAAGGGGTTGACAGAAAGAAGAGGGCTGGGTGTAAGATCGAAATCTGGCGTTGGTGAAGCAAGCTTCCAGGGGGTCGGCGATGGCAGTGGGGTCGGCGTGGCATGAATGGCGATTATGGTCGCCTTTAGTTCCGCTGAAAGCGCGCCAGGGCTTTTTTCAAGCGTCAGGACAGGCGTGATTTCTGGTGGGTTATTCTGTGAGAGACAGCCAGCCAAAAAACTGAGCAGACAAGCCAACAGCAGCCCTGCCCTCACGGCGATGACTCGCATCGAGAAGTGCTTATATTCACCCATCAGATTGATTTTATCACGTGGGAAAAAGCAAATAATTCTTTCAGGTCAGCCAAACTCGTGTGGGGTCTTTGAAACGTGCGCAGCGCTGTTGCCGGCCCAACGCAGACTACTCTGCCACAACCTTTTCTGTAGACTACGCGAGCGAGCAAACAGGGAGGGCTTTGCGATCTGGAATTCTTCAATGTATGCACCGGTTACAGCCTCAAATTTGGGACATACCGCCAGGTTAAAAACCGTGGTAGCGCCGTAGTGGACGGAGACTCCCCACGAAGCAGGCAGCATGTGGGTCAACTTGGTTTGTATAACGCCAGGGTGGATACAGTTGACGGTAACGTTGGCGCCAGTGAGTCGATTGGCGAGCTCCTTTGTCGCGGGGATAATCAGTAGTTTCGAACGACAATATGCCACCCAGCCAAAAAAGAACCTCGAGTGAGTGCCGCGGATATTCGGCCAGACATAACGGTGTCCGATTGAGGTCAGGTTCACAATTCGGGATGGCTTTTGCCCGCCGAGGATGGGAAGCAACAATTGTGTCAAGGTGAAAGGGGCGATATAGTTGACTTGCAGTGTCTGTTCGAAACCATCTTCCGTGATACTTTTCTCTTTGGGGAAAAGCCCTGCGTTGTTTACTAACAAGTCGAGATGATTCTCTTTTTGGACGATTTCGCAGGCCATGGCTTTCACCTGTCGAAGTGAGGCGAAATCTGCCAGGGAGGTTTGGATGTCGGTATTGCCGCTTTCGTCCCGAATTGACTTCATGGTCGCAGCCAACCGTTCCGGGCTGCGACCGTGCAGGATCAGGCTTGCGCCGGTACGCGCAAATAATCGGCTTAGCTCTTTGCCAATTCCATCTGTAGCGCCTGTGATCAGGATTTTTTTGCCGGTTAAATCTGGATACTTTTGCATTTTCTTTGCCTGGCGTCATTATAGAGTAGCGCAGGATGCAAGTCAAAACCTTTTGATGAACGCTAACTTCACCGAGGCTAAGTTTGGGTACGAGTCATGGTTGACCACTCGAAATCTCATTTGTTGTGAATCAGCTTAAATCCAAATGCTTGAGAAATAGTAGTAATATAAGTTGATGCAACAAAAAGAGATTTCGGATGGAAACCAGGCGTCGGAACCTCCCGAGAAGGGGATAGAATCTGCTGAAGAAAGCATGCCCCCTAAAGGGTCGCTCTTCAAAGGGCTGCATAAAAATGTTTGGGCGGTGAGCCTCACCAGTTTTTTGATGGACATCTCCAGCGAGATGGTTCTTAACGTCTTACCGCTTTTCCTATCAAATGTGCTCGGGGTCAAAACCAACATCATCGGTCTGATCGAGGGTGTCGCTGAAGCAACCTCCAGTTTGTTGAAGGTTTTTTCGGGCTGGCTCTCAGACAAACTTGGCAGCCGCAAGTGGTTAGCTGTGCTTGGTTACGGACTCTCGGCTCTTTCGAAGCCTTTTTTCTATTTCGCTGACAGTTGGAATTTCATCGCGGGCATTCGTTGGACCGACCGGGTTGGCAAAGGAATCCGCACCGCTCCACGAGACGCGCTGGTAGCAGACACAGTCAAACCACATCAGCGCGGGCTGGCCTTCGGTCTGCACCGTGCTGCTGATACAGCGGGCGCGATGGTTGGTCTGCTCATTTCTGCCTTACTTGTCTGGCGCTTACAGGCAGCGAACGCCTCTTTTCAGCATCAGACGTTTAAAACCATCGTGTTGGTCAGCATTTTGCCTGCCCTCCTGGCAGTGATAGCGCTGGCGGTTGGCAGCAAAGAAGTCCAGACTGGCAAGCCTGGTGCAACTCCTAAAATCACCTTCAAGGGACTGGGTAAAAACTTCCTGACCTTTATGCTGATTGTCGGTATCTTTGATATCGGCAATTCCTCTGATGCCTTTCTGATCTTGAGGGCTCAGGAAAGGGGCATGAGCATCCTGCACATTCTGCTGATGCTGGCTGTTTTCAACCTGGTCTACGCGCTGATTTCTACTCCGGCTGGTGTCCTTTCAGACAGAATTGGCAGGAAAAAGCTGATCCTGGCTGGCTGGCTGGTTTATGCCCTGATTTATTTCGGCTTCGCGTTAGCAGACAGCGCTATTCAGATTGCCTTGCTTTACCTTGCTTATGGTCTCTATTATGGGCTGACCTATGGTACAGCCAAAGCGATGGTTGGCGATCTCGTGCCGGTCGAGTTGCGGGGTACCGCTTATGGGTCTTACAACGCGGTCCTGGGCATCCTGGATTTCCCGGCGTCCTTGATCGCTGGCGTACTCTGGAGCGGGTTAGGTAGTTGGACAGGTTTCGGTCCTTCAGCGCCGTTTTACTTCGGGGCAGGCATGGCACTGATCGCCGCAATCCTGTTTGCGGTTTGGAAGCCTACGGGCCTTGAAAACAAGGGTCTTTTTGAACAGGTATAATCTTTATTATGAAAATCGGCGTTTTGGCATACCGTTTTGCTTACTATCCCTACCTGCGGAGCATTCTCTACAAACTTCCTGAGGCTGAATATGTTCCGGTCAGGGACCTATATAGTTTCTTGCGCCGCGGAGCCGTGTTTATTAATCGGAGGATGGGGCACTCCATTTTTCAAACCTTCGATTTGAATAACCAGTTTGATGATTTTGAGCTAAACAAGGTCGATATCTTACATTTTTCCAATGGTGTCAGTTACGGTCGCACGCCTTGGGTTTCTCAATTTGAGACTCTGCTGCCCAGATTTGACGGGGTGGTGCAGCGTTATGAAGGTAAAACCAGGCTCCCATTGAGAATGACCCCATTGGTCGAACGAGGTATGAATGCCCTACAGTCTCCTTCATGCAGACGCATTATTGCCTGGTCACAGTGCGCGGCTGAATTTCAGCGTGACCTTTTGGCAGAACTGCCTTTTGAAGAAAGGGAAAATATCCTCGGGAAAATGGTCGTCGTGCACCCTCCTCAGCCAGTATTGAAGCAGCAACAGGAAGAAGCACGATACGACAGTTCACATCCTATCCGATTCATTTTGGTCGGAGATGCTTTTTTTAGAAAAGGTGGGCGAGAAGTCCTGAAGGCTTTTGACAATCTGATCAGTAATGAACAAGCGCCAATAAAACTTATCTTGGTCAGTTCATTGCGCCTCGAGCCTTATGCAGCCCAAGAAATCCAGGCAGACAGAGATTGGGCTGTTCAGTTTATCCAGGACCATTCTGACTGGATTGAACATTTCGACAATCTGCCTCACGATAAAGTCCTGGAGCTCATGAAAAATTGTGATGTTGGGCTTTTACCGACTTATGCTGATAGCTATGGCTTTTCA
>Ga0172382_10003509_pt1 | contig 24835 bp, 18 predicted proteins | sample Leawel138RmetaG_FD_122245 | JGI IMG/M metagenome (GOLD analysis project Ga0172382, IMG submission 122245) | Leachate microbial communities from a municipal landfill in Southern Ontario, Canada - Leachate well 138R metaG | ecosystem: Engineered > Solid waste > Landfill > Unclassified | place...
CACCGAGCCCATCACCGCCGAGAACGTTATACTTTTCGACAAATTTCTGCGAATCAGCGTAGACGCTTTCGTTTAATGAAAGCCATCGTTCTGCAATAGTATTCGCCAAGTCATCATATCCGTAATTACGAAGCCCTTCAATTGCGACCCATTGAAGCGGCGCCCATCCGTTTGGCGCGTCCCATTGCTGGCCGTTGTTAACATTTGTCGCGACTAAACCGCCAGGCTTTAAGAAATCTTGCTCGAGCTTTTCAGCAACTTTTTGCGCCTGTTCTTTCGAGGCCATCCGAACATATAACGGAAATACCCCCGCAAGGCTTTCAACGGGTGTCGTTTTCCTCTGATGGAAGTTATAATCTCGGTAAAACCCGCTCTTTTCCGACCATAAATATTTATTTACCGCGTCGCGTCGTGTCTGTGCCTTTTTACGAAATTGCCGCGCCCGCACGATATTAAACGATGCTCGATAAGCATCGGCAATGGTATCCTCTAGGTGGTATAACAGCGCATTTAAATCAACTGGAATAATATCGGCCGTGTGAATTGTATGGATGTCGTCAGGATCAATAAACCACCGCGAACTAAAGTCCCACCCCGATTCAGCCGCAGCGCGGAGGTGTAAATACATTCGGTCGCTCTGCGCGCGCCCTGAAAGCTCCGCCGCCTCGACATCTTCGCGAAACGACTCTGGTCGTGGTGTCACCTTGTTGTCATAGTACCGGTTCAACATCGAGCCATCTTTCATTTCTACTAAGCGTCGAAACGCACGGTGATCCGATTCGGCAAGCCTCAGCCGACCCTTCATCCAGAAGCGATATTCAATAAGAAGGTGTGGTAAATATTCGCGCAGCACCCGCTTACCCCGCTGCGAAGCGAGAAGACGCACCATGTGTGAGAAAAAAGGCGGTTGTGAACGGCTTGAAAGATACGACCGGTTTGCGGTTGGAATGTATCCGTATTTACGAAGCTGAAAGGCAAAATTCTTTACCATATGCTCAATTCGCCGCCAATTCCCTCCACTCGCGAGCCCAAGCATAATAAAATACGAATCCCAATAAAACTGCTCATTAAACCGCCCGCCCGGCACAATATAGGTGTAAGGCAACATCTCTAGCGAACCACGCGGACGCCGATTCCTTCGCTCGAGCACCGACCACAATTCCTCGACGTGCTGAAGTGGTGTATGATGCGGGTTCGACGTGTATGTTTCAGTGTGTTTGGCAGTTGATTCACTATAAAAGTGACGTGCTATAAAATCTTGAAGGTTAAAAGTTGGGTCATTTTTGACAAGCTCGTATTCTTCTTTAATTGCCTCGATTCGCTTCACTGGTACAAGATCAACAAACGTCTTTCCATCGGCATACACCTTACTTCGTTGTACGTCGTTTAATAAATCACCTAAGCGCTCGTCAATTCCATGCCGCGATTTCAACAAAAAGCCCGCTTTCGATACGAGCGACGACTTAATAGGATCGGTATGTTTATGTTGAATCATCTTCTCTTCAGTATAGAGCGCTCACCTCCCGCAAGCAAACAAAAAAGCGTCCTGCAAAAGACGCTTTTTATTTACGTATAGCTACTTGCTTGCGCGCTTACGCTGCGTTGGGTCAAGGTAGCGCTTACGGAGGCGAAGGTTCTTCGGTGTTACTTCAAGCAACTCATCATCAGCGAGGAAGTCGATACACTGCTCAAGGCTTAAATCAGTAAACGGAGTAAGCTGCACTGCGCCATCAGACGACTTTGAACGCATATTCGTAAGGTGCTTGGCCTTACATACGTTGATTTCAAGATCTTCTTGACGGTTATTTAGGCCGACAATCATACCCGCGTATACTTCAACCGCAGGGCCGATGAAAAGGTCACCGCGCGATTCAGCACTTTGGAGTGCGTAAGGTGTTGAAGTACCGGCTTCAAAGGCGATAAGCGCACCGCTCCGAGTGCTTTGAATCTTCGCGCCAAGCGGTTGATACCCATGCGGCAAGCTGTTCATGATAACTGTACCCTTCGTTGCGGTCAAAAGGAGGTTACGAAGCCCAATCATACCACGAGTCGTAATAACGTACGTTTGACGAATCGCCCCAGAACTCAGTGTTTCCTGCGAAATAAGTTCAGCTCGGCGGACGCCCATCTCTTGGCTAATCGTTCCAACAAACTCGGCACCAACTTCAATTGAAAGCTCCTCAACCGGCTCTTGTGTCTGTCCGTCCTTTTCAATTGTCACTACTTGCGGACGGCCAACTTCAAACTCAAAGCCTTCACGACGAAGGGTCTCAATAAGTACCGAAAGGTGAAGCTCACCACGGCCTGAAATAATAAAGCCGATACCGTCTTCTTCGACACGAAGTGCAACGTTCGTTTCAAGCTCTTGTCGCAAGCGATCACCAATTTGACGACCCGTAGTAAACTCACCCTCACGGCCCTTCATTGGGCTCGTGTTTGGACCAAGATACATACTAAGCGTTGGTGCTTCAACCTCAAGTACAGGAAGTGCTTCTGGGTTGTCCTTGTCAGCAATCGTCTCACCAATGTGCGCATCAGCGATACCCGTAATGGCAACGATATCACCCGCAACGGCGCTGTCGATTTCCTCACGCGTAAGTCCTCGGTAGCCAAAGAGCTTTTCCACCTTCGCCGCTATTTGAGTGCCATCACTTTTTACCAGTGTCACTGGCTGGGACTTATTAATCTTGCCACGACCAACACGGCCAATTGCATATTTACCAAGGAATGAATCGTACTGCAACGAAGTAACGAGCAGTTGAAGGGTGCCGTCGACATCTACTGATGGAGCTGGAATATCATTCACAATAGCTTCAAAGATAGGGGTAAGATCAGCGTGCTCAGACGGGTTGTCAGGGAGTGTGCTCCAAGCCTTTCCATCACGGCCAATCGCGTAATAAATTGGGTACTGAAGCTGACTATCGTCAACGGCAAGCTCGAGGAAAAGATCAGAAACCTCGTCTTCCACTTCAGCAATACGGCGTGATGGTTTGTCGATTTTGTTCACAACTACCACTGGCTTCAGGCCAAGCTCAAGCGCCTTTGAAAGCACAAACTTCGTCTGTGGCATTGGGCCTTCTTGCGCGTCGACAATAAGAAGTACGCCATCAGCCATATTGAGTGTACGTTCTACCTCACCAGAGAAATCGGCGTGACCGGGGGTATCGATAACGTTAATCTTGTAGTCACCCCAGTATACGGCAGTTTGCTTGGCGGTAATGGTAATACCACGCTCGTGCTCTTGGTCGCCACTGTCCATAATGAGTGACTGTTCCATTTCCGCCTGATTTGCACGGAAAGTGTTGCTTTGCTTCAAGAGACCGTCCACCATAGTCGTTTTACCATGGTCGACGTGGGCAATAATTGCAACGTTGCGAATGTTGTTTGGATCTTTCATCAATAAAATATGCCCAATTCTATGGGCTTCCTTACCTATAATTATAGCATAAGTGGTGCGGAAGTCAAAGGTTGCGGACACGCTGGGCGAGTCGCACCCCTTCGTTTTTTGTCTCTACGGTCGGTGTATAGTCGCTAAAGTACGCGGGCGTCCATATTCTCTCAAGGATTGTACTCATATCATCGAGTGGCAACCCCTCGAATGCTGGCGAGGTAAAGTTCCGTAAATCATAATGGTCATAAATAGGACGAAACGACAAAGCTCGCTCCGCAGCGTACGCAAGGTTTCGCACGACTCGCTGCGGTGCATGAAGGTTAAACTGTTCAATCTTACGTTCGGGGTATATATCATCGGCGTCACCCCGAGCAACGTCGTATGGAAGTACGCCAGCATACTGCACAAACTGCGAATAGGTCGGATCAATAACAGTATCGTCAACCATAACAAAAACGTGATCCATCGTTTCATCGACAGGGAGCTTTGGTTGCGACAACACTAACTGCGACGATACACCCTCGTCTCGAAGTATTTCCTGTACGGCTATCGACGCAATTCCACAAACACCCATCCGTAAACGTAATTCGGGCGGCAACGAAAAAAGGCCGCCTTTATAGACGTGCCCTAATCCCTGCTCGAGTTTATTTTCGAGCGACTCAATATTCTGAATGATTTCCATATGATATCATCTGGTGCGCGCGAGAGGACTTGAACCTCCACGTCCTTGCGAACACTAGCACCTCAAGCTAGCCTGTCTACCAATTCCAGCACGCGCGCCTATGATGTTAATAAATAAACTACCAGTGTCGGTAGTTTACTGTCTGGTGGGCGCTGAGGGGCTCGAACCCCCGACCCCCTCGGTGTAAACGAGGTGCTCTAGCCAACTGAGCTAAGCGCCCGACTTAGGTAAGTATACAGAAAAAGCCTCAATAAAGCAACTGCTATTGCCAAGAAAAACCTTGGTGGGTTACGGCGTCTTGTAAACGGTACGCTCGCCAACTGTCCAATAGCGGACCGTTGTGTACCGATCAGCAGCTGATACAAACACGTCATCGGCCGGGATAGTATGCACCCCGTTCGTATGTACATATTGTGCAGTCGATTGGTAAAGCCCAATCGCCGGGACATCCTGAAGCCACTGTTTTGCGAATGTTATATACTTAGCGCTTCGAAGGGCAGGCTCTGTTCGTGCACGTGCGCTGATGAGGGCATCGTCCGCAATGGCATTCTTATAGTTCGAAAGGTTAAAGCCGTTACTGCTTGTCTGGGTACTATGCCAGTAGGCGTATACATCTGGGTCGCCTCCAATAGTAAGCTGGTAGAGCAGCACATCGTACTGACGTGGCTGGAGAATACTCTGCGCGACGTTCTGAGCGGGATCAGACGGATCAACAATATTCGTCGTCACCGTCACCCCGAGGGTGCGCCACTGCGTCGAAAGAACATCGAGCGCTTTCTCAAAGTCAGGGTTTTTCGTTGTCACAACGCTCAAGGTAAGGGTTTGCCCGTCCTTCTTTCGCACCTGACCATCAAGCTTCCAGCCAGCCTCATCAAGGAGTTGCGCCGCTTTTTTTGTATCAAGCTTTGGTGCCTGTGGGACATTACCCTCAAGCTGAGAAGCAAGTACAGGGAGGTAGAGTGCGGGGAGCTTATCGGAGATTGATGAGCGAATCTTTTCCGTATCCGTGCCAGCTTGGAGCGCCTGGCGAACCTTCACATCTGAAAGCACAGGGCTTGAGGTATTAAGAAGTGCATACACACCGCTATTTACCGGGTGGCTCTCAAGTGTGTAACGCTGCGTATTTATCCCTTCAAGAGCACTTATCGGAATATCGCTCGCCGCGTTTACTTCAGAGGTTGCCAATGCCCGCTTAATTGCGTCGGTGTCACTATACACGTGAAGTTGCACGCGGCTTAGTTTTGGCGCCCCTCGGTAATACGAATCATTTCGTGCTAGGTGCACCACCTTGCGCCCGGTAGTTGTATCAACGTTCTGCAGAAGCTTCAGCGCAAAAGGACCGCTCCCTACTGGCTGTGTACTAAAAGTACTCTCGCGCAGTTGTGAGGGTTCGATATCACGAAGGGTATGCTCAGGAAGAATAGGCAAAAAACGAAGGGCATGAGGAAAAGCTGCATAGACACCCGGTAGCTCGAAAGCAACCGTCCTGTCATCAATTTCCTTCGCTTTAACATCACCCCAGCCCGTAAGTGTTGTTCGTGTTGCCGCATTCTGCAAAAGGCCGACCGTAAAAACAACGTCGCGTGCACGAACATACAGCCCATCACTCCAGCGTGCATCAGAACGAAGCGTGAAGGTATATGTTTTCTGATCATCGCTCACCTTCATACTGTCAGCAAGGTCATAATTAAGGTGTCCTGTTTTGTCGTAGGTTACAAGACGGGAAAAGAGAAGCTCGCCCGCAGCTTCTTCAGCACTCGATTTCGCAAAAATAGGATTGAGTGTATCAACCGGACCCAACACCGCCTCGGCATAGGTACCATCCTGCGCATAAGCGGTCGTACGATAGCTTTCTTGGTACCATAAGAATTGAAGCCCCGTAGCACCAATAATAACACCTATCGCAAGCACCCATATCGCAACGCGACTCCGCACCTCGCGAAAAGTACTCCATCGCTTAAAAACAAACCGACGAGCATGGCGAATCGTCGCACCTTCGACTTTTTTCATACGGCGCGACAAATCTTTTGAGTTAAAACTCATCTTTGGCGTACGTCGCCAGCTACCTGCTTCATTTGGTTCTTTTTTTTCGGCCACGACGCGTATTCCTAACTAGGAATCAAAAGTCCTGCCAAAATAGAAAGAACAAACACAACCGCAAGAATGATTGTCACTTCAAAAAGGTTCTTATCGACACCACGACGAGTGGTGTAGAGTTCACCAGATGCACCAAAACCAGCACCAAGCGTTGCACCTCGTTGCTGCAAAAGAATGGCCAGCATCAAGAGGACGCCTGAACCGACGGTAATAATCTGTAAAATAAGGTTGATTGACATTGTTAGCTCCTACTTTCTTCTGTGCGAACCGCTATCGCAACACTTACTATATAGTTTATCAAACTTAAGATAATTCCGGTAATAATTGAGTTGCCAAATGACATTGAAATGCCGGGTGAAATAAGAAGCGAAATATACACCAAAATGCCGTTCACGATAATCGTAAAGAGTCCGAGCGTCAAAAGGATTGCAGGGAGCGAAACAATAACAAGCAATGGCTTAAAAAGGCTATTCACCAGAGAAAATACAAGTCCAGCAAAAAGGAACCCCCAGAAACCGGCGGTGACATCAACGTGTTCGTACCCAGTACCAAGCAGTCGAACAGCAAGCCACAACCCAAGCGCACTAAGCACCCATCGAATGAGAAAAACGAAGAATTGTTGTTTCATTGTTGGTTCTAGTATAGCATGTTCATTCATAGATAATTGCCCCGGCAAGCCCTACAGTCCCGTCGGAAGGTGTGCGCTTAAATTCTTATGTCCCGTCTCGGTAACGAGAATATTATCCTCTATGCGCACCCCAATTTCTTCCTCGGGAATATAGATACCCGGCTCCACCGTAAATACCATACCCGGCTGGAACTCTTTATATCCACCAAGTGATTCATGAACATCAAGCCCCAACCCATGGCTTATCGCGTGCGGGAAATACGTACGATAGGCTTCCGTATCGGTTCGATCCTGCAAGAGGCCGAGTGATTCGAGGGCGTCTTTCATAATCTCATCGACCGATTCACTATAAGCCTTGAATGAAAGCTCGGGTTTAATAAGATCGATTATCTTATGGTGTGCCTTTTCTACCGCCGCATGGACTGCAATGTGGCGCTCGGTTGGCGACCCTATCGCATACGTGCGCGTAATATCGGCCGCGTACCCAAATGTCTGCGCCCCAATATCCATAAGAACAAGCCCATTTCGAGGAAGTTCCGCCTGATTCTTGCCGTAGTGGAGTGTGCACGCATTTTTCCCACCTGCAACAATTGGCGCATAGGCATGTCCTTCGGCACCCTTTATACGAAACGCGCTATTAAAGTAAGCTTCAATTTCATATTCATGGCGCATAGTAGGCAGCTTTTCTTTCACCGCTTTAAATGCATCGACGGTTGTATCAATAGCGCTTCGCTGTCGTACAAGCTCTTCACCCTGCTTTATCGCACGAAGCCGCGAAAGCTCTGTACGGCAATCCATCACCTCTGAGAAATGACGTCGCAAGAACGTTCGTAAACGCTTCTGCGCTGGGTTAAGTGAAAAATCGTAATGTTTTTGGTGTGGATCGGCACCGATGGTCGCCACTGCACTATGCGAATCACTCAAGTGAATCAACAGATTTTTCGCCTCTTCCGCACTCACTATTGAATTGATACCGCTTACCGCTCGGGCTTCATCATCGGGCAACGTTCCATCAAATAAGGCGTGAACATCAGATACCTCTGGACGCACAAGGTGCCACTGTTTTGCGTCAAAAAGCACCATCCAGTCTGGTTCATTTATACCTGTCAAATAAAGAAACGACGCTTCCTGCGTAAATGGATACGCCATATCCGCCTTCTCTTGCATTTGCTGGTGCGCTGTAAATACCATCGGACGGGCATGAAGCTGCGCTACAAGCGCCTCTCGCACCCCCTCTCGAAAATCTGCACCCAATTCTTTCATATCCTCCCAGTATAGACCATTTATGCCGTCGTGAGCTACGCCTTTGGCGGCTCAAGGTATTGTTGTATCTTTTTTGCAAGCGCCTCGCCAACCGCATCGGAAAGCTGCTCGGCCGTCGCCGATTCTACCCCGCGCAAACTTCCAAACGTACGAATCAACTTTCGACGGGTCGCCGGACCAACCCCGGGAATATCCTCAAGAGCACTTGCCGTCTGCTTTGCTCGCTTCAACACTGTATGATAACTGACAGCGAAACGATGCGATTCGTCACGGATTCGCTGAAATAATTTTGTAACATGCGAATAGCGCGCAGGCGTAGCGACGATACCTCCGCGTAAGTTCTTCGAGTGCCCCGAGGCGTTACTTTGTCCGGCATGAAGGTTCACTATATAATACGCACCCGATCGAACCACCGATACTCCACTTTCTATAACCTCACCCGCTGCGTACGCCGCAAGCAAGCTCGTCGCGACGTTCGAGCGCTCAGCATGCACTATAAGCTCCTCCTCACGCTTCGCAATACTGACCGTTGGAATGTGCAGCCCTCGCTCCTCTACTGCTCGGAGTGCCGCATCAAGCTGCCCCTTGCCGCCGTCAATAAGGAGGAGGTCGGGCACTCCCCAACTCTTCATATTCTTTTCACTTAAGCGCCGCGTTAACACTTCATGCATATTGGCATAATCGTCATTTTTCTCAGTGCGAGTTTTAAATTTACGGTATGCGCTCCGATCACTCACCCCATTTGTAAACACCACCATACTCGCAACAACATTCGTTCCGCCCATATGGCTAATATCATATCCTTCAATGCGTGAGGGGATTTTTGCAAGCCCAAGGAGTTCGACCAAATCCCCAAGTGCTTTATCTTTACTAATATCAAGAAACTCTTTATCGCCAAACATAATACGCTGCTGGAGCGCACGAAGGTCGTTAAGCTTATTGCGAAACAGCGCCGCATTCTCGAAGTCATGGAGCCTTGCGGCAAGCTGCATTTGTTTTTCAATATCTCGAATAATTGCCTTACGGCCGCCCTCGATATAGCGAATGAGTTGCTTCAGAGTTGTTTTATACTCTTTCGACGAAACCCCTGGCCGCGGGCTTAGCCCGATATGCGCATCTAGGTCGGGTCGCGCACCATCCTTTGGAGGTTTCGTGTAATATGGAAATATCTTTCGCAAGTATCGAAGCGCTTTTTTGATTGCAAACCCATTATAATATGGACCAAAATACTCTGCACCATCATCAAGTGGGTTGCGCGTAAACGATACGGTTGGCCATTCACTTTTCATGTCAATGCGAACAAACATCTGCGATTTATCGTCACGAAGCAGAATATTATAGCGCGGCATATAGCGCTTCACCATTTCCGATTCAAGGAAAAGTGCATCGAGTTCGCTTTCAGTCTCCACCCAGTCGGTGTCTTCAATCTCTTCAACGAGCGCCCTCGTTTTCACATCCATATCGCGAGTGCTTTGGAAGTACTGTCGAACACGATTCTTAAGAACCGCCGCCTTCCCAACGTAAATAATCTCACCCGTTTTTGATTTATGAAAATAAACCCCCGCCGAGCGTGGTAACGTCTTTAACTTTGCCTCAAGTTTTGCGTTCATCTATATTTTATTATATATTATTTATCTATGTAAAAACTACCGCGTACCTTTTTCGGTACGCGGTAGTAGTTCTTCTCGGGGTATTCTCTATCTATGCAAGGTCTTTTTGTGCACGAAGGGCGAAGCCAATCGCAAGTGCACCATAGAGCACCGCGTAAAGACCAATAACCCATACCACTGCAACACCGGCAGAAACCGGGTAAAGAAGCGTCACGATACCGGCAATCACACCGATAACACCCACGAGCGTGCTAAACACTCGCGAATCGCCACTTCGATCCGTATCGAAAAGGCCCTGTAGTACATCGATGACTCCACGTACGAGGAAGGTTACTCCGATAAGAATAACGAAGATTGTTGCCGTTTCCACTGGGTTTCGGAGCATATAGACTGCAAGCCCAACCGCAAGCACGCTAAAGAGCAACTCAACCCACCAAAACTTATTTGTACTAAGCGAAGAAAGCCCGACGATAATGCCGACCACTCCCCAGACGAGTACAAAAATACTAAAGAATACAATAAGCAACGCCACGGTAAGCCCTGGCCAGAAAAGCGCCAAGATACCAAATAGAATTGCCAACACCCCTTGTGCGACCGCGAGTCCCCACAGCTGTTTTGCTAAAGGACTTACTTCTGTTTTTGCCATACACACACTCCCTTTATGGTTTGTGGCCTCAGTATAATCCTAATAGTGTGTTTTGTTAAGAGCAATAACGCTATATATGGTGTAATGAAGCTTATAGGACAGGAGTTGCCAGGCGAGCGATCTGCGCTTCATGCCGGGCTTTACATTCAGCAGTATGGAAAAGGAGCTCAGGGTTTTGCTTACAATTCTCACAAATCAACACCAGATCATTACAATTCGCAAATGCACAGTTCTCGAAGTTGCTTGTTTTGCCGCCACAGTGGGTACATTCACCAATTGTTTTCGCGTGATCAGAAAAATCCATCGTCATGCGGTTATCGAATACACGAAGTGAACCTTCCCATAGCCCATCATCACCATATGATTCACCGTATTTCACAATACCGCCATCAATTTGGTAAACATCTTTAAAACCACGCTTTTTCATCATGGCAGAAATAACTTCACAGCGGATACCGCCCGTACAATACGTAACGACTTTCTTATCTTTAATGTCGTCATACTTGTCACTCTCAAGTTCGGCAATAAAATCGCGTGAGGTATTTGTATTTGGAACGATAGCATCCTTAAATTTACCAATCTTTGCTTCGTGTGCATTGCGTCCGTCAAAGAACACAACGTCGTCGCCATATTTCTCAACAAGCTCATGAACCTGCTTTGGCTTTAAGTGAACACCGCCGCCAATAACCCCGTCCATATTGACGTCGAACTCATCATCACTATTCTTAAACCCAACCAATTCACGTCGGCGCTTCACACTCATACGTGGAAAATCTTCGCGTGCACCATCGCTCCACTTAAAGACAATGTCTTTAAAACCAGGGTGCTGCTTAGTCGCCTTAACGTACGCCTTGAGGTCATCAACGTCGCCGCCAACCGTTCCGTTAAGCCCCTGTTCACTCACAAGAATACGACCACGTAAATTCAAGCTATCGGTCAATGTTTTTTGCCATAATTTAATAGCTTCAGGGTCGCTGAGCGGGGTGAATTTGTAATAAAGAAGAATTTTTTGCATCTTACCTATTTTATCATATAATATGCTCTTTACATCAGTTTCAATACTCTTTATAATTGTTCTTACTATGACTCATCCGTCGAGTCCTCTATTTGTTTGACGTTCGGACGTACCGAACCGCTCACGCACTCTCTCTAGAGTACGCACTTACAATTAACCAATAGTTATTACCTCAAAGGAGGACCCTATGAGCGCTTCGCGCATAAAGCCTACACCCCACACTAACCGAGCAACGCTTCTTTTGTATTGGAAAGAAGTTCGCAAGTATCTTCCAAGCTTCATTATCAGCGTCATCGCCATCCCTCTTGCCGCATTACTACTCGACACTCTCCTTCCTTACGTACTCTCACTCGCCGTTGGACACCTCGCAGATGGCACGTACGATGCTGTTTCGGGACTTATCTGGATCGCAGCCGGGCTCGGGCTTCTTGGTGTCGGGTTTAACTTACTCGGTTTTCAAACGCTCATTGGCCACGAATCTGCCGTCGGAAAGTCACTTCGGGATGCCACCCTCAATACACTCCTCGAGAAAGATAGCGACTTCTTCGCAAACCAGAAAATTGGTGGCCTCACCGGAAAATTCATCGACTTCGTCAACGCACATGTCGGCCTCCAAGATTTAATTGTCATTCAAACACTTCGCTTTATCATTTCGTTTGGCATTGGGCTTACAATTATCTTCCTGCACTCATCCATACTAGGGCTTGTTATCCTCGGGCTCCTTGTCGTTCTTATGATCCAAATTAGGGTTTCATTAAAGCTTCGCGCACCCCTCCGCCATGCCCGAAAGGACATGGTTGCCGCACTCAATGGCTCGGTCGCCGATATTATTACCAATAACCAAGCCGTGAAGACCTTTGCCGGTGAAGCGTATGAAAAAGGAACTATTTCAAGCCTCGGGCAAAAGTACAAAGAAATTTACCGCAAAGACTTTCGCTGGATGTCGATCGAAGGTTCAGCCCGCCTTTTCCTTTCGGCAGTTATGCAACTTGCAGCAATCGCCATTCTCGTGCAGCTCCTGGCACAAAGTCTCGTCGATGTCGGTATCGCCGTCTTTACCCTCGCCTACCTCCAGCGTGTTGCCAGCCAGCTCTTCAGCCTTGGCGACATGCTCAACGGATACGATCGACTCTTCTTGCAGGCAGCTCCGATGACAGAAATTCTCCTCCGCGAGGCAACTATCAAAGATGTCCCGAAAGCAAAAGAGCTCACGGTCACAAAAGGCGCGGTCGCGTTTAACGCTGTACAGTATCACTACCCTGACACCAAACAGCTCGCATTAAAAAACCTCGAGCTTTCAATTCCGGGTGGGCAAAAGATTGGTCTCGTTGGAAAATCGGGCGCAGGTAAAACAACCCTTACTCGGCTTATGCTCCGTTTCGATGATGTATCAGAAGGCGCTATTACTATTGATGGGCAGACAATTGCAAACGTAACCCAAGAAAGTCTCCGCACGGCAATCGCTTACGTTCCTCAGGAGCCACTTCTTTTCCACCGAACGCTCCGCGAAAACATCGCCTATGGAAAACCAGATGCCAGCGACACCGAGATTCGCACCGCAGCCAAGAAAGCAAATGCTCTTGAGTTTATCGACGACCTCCCAAGTGGACTCGATACAATCGTTGGTGAACGCGGTATTAAGCTTTCTGGTGGACAGCGACAGCGTATCGCCATCGCGCGCGCCATCCTTAAAGATGCCCCGCTTCTTATACTCGATGAGGCAACGAGTGCACTCGACAGTGAAAGCGAGAAGCTCATTCAAGATGCACTCGATGAACTTATGAAAGGCCGTACCAGTATCGTTATTGCGCACCGCCTTTCAACCATCGCAAAACTTGATCGTATTATCGTCATGGATAAGGGAGATATTGTCGAAGACGGAACACACGATAGCCTCCGAAAGCTCAAAGGTGGCATTTATGCAAAACTATGGGCACACCAATCGGGTGGCTTTATAGAAGAATAAAAAATGCCCCGCATAAGGGGCATTTTTCTTGTAAATGAGGCCGTGCCTACGGAGGCAGGGCTATTTGTTTGCGTCAACGTTTGACTGCTTCGGTTCGTCTTGGCCTTTTCCACCAGGACGAGTTTCCTCAGCTTGGTTGTCTTGCGGCGTATCCGCACCGTGCTCGGTTTCAACCTGAGATAGGTCCTCCTCGGCGTCACCGGCAGCAGCTTCGTTCGCCGCCTCAAGCGCTGCTGGCTCATATACATTCGCAACTACAAGCTCAAGGTCTTGCTCGACGTCCGCATAGGCAACGCCCTCTGGAAGCGTAATGTCACCAAGTAGAAGCTTATCTTCGTCCGTCTTCAGTGATTCGACTGAAATCTCAAGTGCTTCAGGAAGATCAGCCGGTTTTGCACGGACAATGACGTTCTCAATAGCCTGCAGTACTACTAAACCGGCCTTTTCCGCCTCACTCTCACCCTCACCAATCAGACGAATTGGCACTTCGGCGGTTACGATTTCATTGGCCTTAACCGCGTGAAATGATACGTGACGAATACGCGCCTTCACTGGGTCGCGGTCGATGTCTTTAATGAGCGCGATACGCTTTTTCGCATCAACAGTAAGATGCACCGCGGTGTGCTTCCCCGCCTCACGCACTACTTTCTCAAGTACGCCGTATTCCGCCTGTACAAGCACTGGGTCAAACCCATGCCCGTACACAACGCCCGGCACAAGCCCTTCTTTGCGAAGTCGAGCAACCTTTTTACCCTGTAGCTCGCGTACAGCAAGTGTTACGTTTATCTTATCTCCCATGTCTCTCCTCCTTATGGTGGATACCTTTTCGGAAATTGATATTGCACCTCTTATTATACAGGCTTTTCTGTAATTAAGCTGAAACCCCTTTTATTCTTGTGGTTCACCAACTCTGCGATATAATAAGAAAGATATGATACCTGGTGTCGATTTACTTGATTTTATTATTTGGGCGAGCATTTTTGGCGTTGCTGCTGTTGTTTTTGCCGAATCAGGCCTCCTTATCGGTTTCTTCCTCCCTGGCGATAGCCTCTTATTTGCAACCGGTTTTCTCATTCACGCTGGCGTTTTAAACGTTAATATTTACCTCGCCGTCAGTATTATCTTTCTTGCCGCTGTACTAGGTGATTCAGTGGGCTACACTTTTGGGCGCAAGCTCGGACCTCGTATTTTCCACCGCGAAGATGCTCGTCTTTTTAAACAAGCCTACGTAAAGAAAGCGCAGGAATTCTATGAAAAGCACGGCGGTAAGACTATCATCATTGCTCGGTTTATCCCTATCGTACGCACCTTCGCCCCTATCGTTGCTGGAGCAGGTAAAATGGAATACCGACGCTTCGTTATTTTCAATGTTATCGGTGGCTTCCTATGGGCAGCCGGCGTCACCTTTGCTGGTTACTTCCTCGGGCGACTCTTTGAAAGCATGGGGCTTGATATCGACCATATTCTCTTGCCGATTATTGCTATCATTATCCTTATCTCCGTCCTTCCACCGCTTATTCATATCTTTAAAGATCCAAAGACGCGCACTGCATTTTGGCAAGGCACAAAACGCGAGTTAAAGTTAATTTTCACCCGCAAGCACAAACGTAAAAAATAAAAGCCGCTACAGAAGCGGCTTTAAATATTTACCAGTAAACGATTTCGGCACTTTGGTAATTTCCTCAGGAGTGCCAGCCGCAACCACTGTACCGCCACCAAGCCCACCTTCAGGCCCCATGTCGATAATATAATCAGCCGTCTTAATAACATCGAGGTTGTGCTCAATAATTACCATGCTGTTACCGCCCTCAACGAGCTGCTGCAAGATTTCAAGAAGCCGTTTCACGTCGGCACTGTGAAGACCCGTTGTTGGCTCATCGAGAATATAAAGCGTTTTACCAGTTGAACGACGCGAAAGTTCAGTCGCAAGCTTAATACGCTGCGCCTCACCACCACTAAAGGTCGTCGCTGGCTGACCAAGACGAATGTAACCAAGCCCAACATCAACCAAAGTATCGAGCTTGCGAGCAATAGCTGGAATATTTTCAAAGAAAGTTGCCGCCTGTTCAACCGTCATCTCGAGGACGTCACTAATGGTTGCACCTTTGTATTTGATCTCGAGCGCTTCACGGTTATAGCGCTTACCTTTACATACATCACAAGTCACGTAAACATCAGGAAGGAAGTGCATTTCAATCTTTATCACTCCGTCACCCTGACAATTTTCACAGCGGCCGCCCTTAACGTTAAAGCTGAAGCGACCCGCTTTATAGCCACGAATATTTGCCTCGGGCGTACCTGCAAAAAGTTCACGAATTGCCGTAAAGACACCAGTGTAGGTTGCTGGGTTAGAACGCGGCGTACGGCCAATTGCCGATTGGTCGATAACGATTACCTTATCGAGCTGATCAATACCCTCGATACTATCATGGGAGCCAGGCACTTCGTGTGCACGGTGCAAGCGAGCCGAAAGCTCCTTGGCAAGAATATCGTTAACGAGCGTCGATTTTCCGCTTCCGCTCACTCCACTCACGACCGCCATGAGCCCAAGTGGAATAGCCACATCAATGTTCTTGAGGTTATTTTCACGAGCACCTTTCACCACAAGCTCTCGGTCTTTTTGCACAGCGCGACGCTTCTTTGGAACGGCAATCTTTTCAGCACCACTCAGGAAGCGGCCCGTAATACTCTTTGGGTTCTCGGACACTTCATGTGGAGTCCCTTGCGCCACTACATGCCCGCCATTAACCCCCGCACCAGGGCCAATATCAAGAAGGTAGTCGGCATGACGAATCGTATCTTCATCGTGCTCAACCACCAAAACGGTGTTTCCAAGGTCACGTAGATGCTTCAGTGTTGCGATAAGACGATCGTTATCGCGCTGGTGAAGCCCAATAGATGGCTCATCAAGCACATACAGTACCCCTTGAAGCCCTGAACCAATTTGGGTCGCCAAACGGATACGCTGCGCCTCACCACCCGAAAGGGTATTTGCTGCACGAGAGAGTTCAAGGTAGCTTAGTCCAACGTCATTCATAAAGCCAAGCCGTGATTTAATCTCTTTCATGATTTGCGCAGCAATAAACGCTTCTTGTTCGCTCAATTTTAGTTTATTCTCGAAAAGATCAAGCGCATCTTCAACACCAAGTGTACAAATGTCCATGATATTGAGCTTGTGAATCGTTACCGCCAAAACAACTGGCTTCAACCGTGCACCCTTACAAGCGGTACATTCACGATCGCGCATAAAGCGTTCGATATCTCGACGCATGAAGTCGCTGTCAGTTTCCTTGTGACGTCGCTCGAGGTTTGGGATAACCCCTTCGTAAGTCGCTTCGTATGAACGTCCCTCGCCAAGCGAAATGTGATACTTCTGTTCACCAGTTCCATAAAGCACCTTTTGGATAGCGTCTTCGGAAAGTTCCTTCACGGGTACACGTACACTAAAACCATGCGCATCCGCCACCGCTGCGAGGCGCTTCATATACCATGCATCGCTATTTACGCGATTGTACGGGCGAATTGCCCCTTCTGCAATAGTAAGATTGGGGTTAAATACAAGCTCTGGGTCAATTTCAAGACGACTTCCAAGCCCCGTACATACCGGACAGGCACCTTGCGGAGCGTTGAAGCTAAACAAGCGCGGTTCGAGCTCAGGGATATCTTCAGTTGGGTGATCAACACAGGCGTAGCGCTGGCTAAATACAAAACTCTCCTCAGCGTCAGCATCAAGCACTTCAACAACGCCATCACCAATCTCAAGCGCCTGTTCAACTGACTGCGCAACGCGAGATCGCACCTCTTCAGAAATAGCGATACGGTCAACGACAATCTCAACATCATGCTTATACTTCTTATCAAGCTCTGGGTATTCATCGAGAGAGTACACCACACCGTCAACACGAGCACGAGCAAAGCCAAGCCGTCGGTATTGTTCAGGAATGTGCGCAAACTCACCCTTCTTACCCTTTGCAATTGGCGCGAGAATCATTAAGCGTGAACCTGCTGGAAGCTTTAATACTTCATCAATAATATCCTGTGGCGTTCGACGACTTACCGGCTTACCACATACTGGACAGTGCGGAACACCAATGCGTGCATACAAAAGACGAAGGTAATCATAAATTTCAGTCACCGTTGCTACTGTTGAGCGGGGGTTGCGACTGGTTGATTTCTGGTCGATACTGATTGCAGGGCTCAAGCCTTCAATCTGATCAACATCGGGCTTTTCCATAAGCCCCAAGAATTGACGTGCGTAACTCGAAAGGCTTTCAACGTACCGTCGCTGCCCTTCGGCATAAATAGTATCGAACGCAAGGCTCGATTTCCCCGAGCCACTTAAACCTGTGATCACCACAAGCTTATCGCGCGGAATTTCAACACTAATATCTTTTAGGTTGTGCTCGCGCGCACCAGAAACACGAATTACCTCTGCCATATCTAGGCTATTATACGCTTTTCTTGAGCTTTTTTCCAGTTAGCTGGCTTACTACGGGTTAAGGACGAGTGTTGGGGCAAGGTATCTCACCCCAGAAGCTGTTGGAGTAGGGTTCACTCCTAGACGGCCATATGTGTCGCGTCCCCAGCAATATAAGCGACCATCATTAGCAATAGCGCATCCCGCACCCTTACCTATCGAAACATACTCAAAACCACTAACTGCGGGTGTCGATACAGAAACAGGTATATAGCTGTTGATAATCTCCGGATTGCCCGTTACCTCATCGGGGAAGACCGCATCCCGAGCCGAGCAATAAAGTGTACTTGTTTCAGTTAGAAAACAGTGCCCAACCGACTCACCGGACACCGCAACCGCACGGTAATCACCTGTATTCTGATTCGAAACTAATGTTGGCGTTGTAATCGTCCCACTCGAAGGTGTGTCCGTAGAGCCGACAAGAGACTCTTCACCCCAGCAGTACACTTTATAGTCCGCAATTGCACACGATGCAGCGTTTGCGCTCATTATGTCTTGTATTGCCTTCCCGTTAAAAACACTCTCTCCTACTGGATATGGAATGTATCGCTTCGTGGTGTTGCCTGAATTTGCATTTCCTCGCCCAGAGCCCCAGCAGTACACACCATTATCCGCAATTGCACAGGTATTTTGATATCCGACGCTCACCTTTGTTACTGTTTTACCACCAATACCACCGTCATTACTAACAGGAACCGGCAGTAATCGTGTCTCCGTCGTACCATCGCCAAGACTTCCGTTCGTGTTTGCACCCCAGCAGTATACCCTACCGTCTGCAACAAGACATGCCCGATTAAATTCGCTCATCGAAATATCCGTTGCATGATAAGTACTTGGAATATTTGTTGTATCTATGGGGGTTGGTGCTCCGATAAACACGCCCCCAGAAGTACCAATGCCCGCATAATAGGAGTACCCCCAACAATACACCTTGTAATCAGAGGCGAGCGCGCACGTCGACGTACTCCCTGCTTCTATCTTCAGAAGTGTCTTACCGCTCAATGCCCCGCCCATGTACACAGGTGTGGGCGTGGCAATCATTTCATTCGCAGACGAATTCAGTCCTAATTGGCCGTATAGATTCCACCCCCAGCAATACGCCTTATCATCCCGCGTAATTCCACATGAATGGCTACTGCCTACCGATACATCTTTCCATGTATTTGCAGCCGTAAGTCCTCCGCTATTATGATTGGGGCAGCTTCCTTTTGTTACTGGCCCGTTATTCTTAACATAATAAGAAATTCCACCCATCTTGGGGCTTATTACCGTCAGACAAAACTCTTTTGTGTCCGAACTGTACTGGTAGTCATTCCCCTTACTCACCTTAAAGCCGCTTTGGCTCAGGTCGAGTGGGTACTCGCCGCTTTCTGCATTCACTGCGGCAATGGTGGTAGCACCCTGCTGCGCATCGGTCTTTAAAGTAGCCTCAATAGCATTGCGCTGCACACCATTATAGGCAATGGTTGTGACGGCAGCGAGAATTGCAATAACCACGACGACAATAAGAAGCTCTACTATCGTAAACCCTTTAGAATTCCTCATCGTGAGTATTTTCACGCTACCACTCCCACTTCTACTCCCCTCATCTTATCATCCCCGCATGTTTCTGACAATTTGCTTATACTTGTTTTTTACCCCTATAAATGCTATAATGAAACATAATAAGGTTTTTGCAAATGGGAAGCACAACAAAGAAAACTATCGTCACTCTTTGTACCGGAGTATCGCTCCTAATTATTCTCGATAGTCTCAACGCGGGTCACGCGCTTGCAATGTTTTTGCTTGCCGGTGTTATTCCGGGTACAAATATTGCCATTAGTGGCGCAAGGATGTTCGAATTCTTCATGCTCATTGGCGGCTTCACCCTCGCACGACTTACCCTTTTAGCCCTCAAACGGCACAATACTCTCAGCCCACAGCTGTAGCTCTTGCAGGGTATAGGTCTTCTCATCATCACTTGCGTGAATCGATGCAAGCTGCTGTAGCCTCCCGACAAAGCCCGGTAGCTGCGCCTGAATACGTGCCGCACGCCATTCTTCCCATTGATCCACTTCGTCTTCTGCGAGGCTCTGTGGATAGTTACGCGCTTTATAATGCAGCAAGAGCGCCCCAAGCCGCTCATCGATGAAATCTGGGTGTAGATCGGCAAGGATATTTGCATCGGCATGGCGTACTTTCTCAATACGCAATTTATCGACATCGGGCACAAACCCATCATAGAGCTGGGCTTCGGGATCAACCTCCCGAGGAAATTCAGGGCGACCCTCAAACAATGTTCGGATATTCTCCGCAAAGGCCGGCGAAGAAAGAAGTATCGCACGATGCTTCTCGATAGTCTCTATATCAAGGCTGATTCGCTCCCAGCCACCCTCTCGCTCGAGGACACCAAGGGGGGCAACGGCAGGTGCGCGATTATACTGGAGCTCCTTCACCGGTATGCGCACAAACCCGTCCTTTTGACGCTCTTCCCAACTCGCGAAAAGCTGTTTGGCGAGCTCCTTAGACGACAAGCCAACCAGTGGCGTCGGGTCATAGCGTAGATCATAGACAATAATGTTCCCATTACGCCCTGCGGTAAGTGGAAATGCCACTGTTGCCTTGTGGTACGCCGCATCGTATCGGCCGCTCACATACACAAAAGGTCGCTTATCCTCAAGGTTTACAAGCTCAATGACCTTCTTTTTATCCTTCACGGTGAACAAGTGGGCGTACAGCTGCGGTTGCTTCTCTTTAATAAGCTTTGTCACCGCAATAAGCGCCTCGACATCGCTCAATGCATCATGAGCTTTAAAATGATCAATTCCGTTCAGTTTCGTTAAGAGCTCGAGCCGGTTAGACTCCTTCCCGTCCACTACCGGCCACTCAATACCGTCTGGTCGCAGTGCGCGGGTCATACGAACTACATCAAGCATATCCCAGCGAGTTCGGCCATCACGCCACGCCCATTCATATGGGTCGTTAAAGGTACGCCAAAAAAGCGCCCGAATAAACTCATCGTCGAACCGTATATTATTGAACCCAACAGTAATAGTATCCTCGGTAAACACCTCTTTCATAAGAAGTGTTGCGAACTCGGCTTCGGTCATGCCATCTGCCTGTGTTTGCTGCGGCGTAATGCCTGTCACCATAAGTGCATCAGGACTTGGGAGTGTATCATCGTTAAGTTTTACGAGAATATTAAAAGGCTCACCAACTGGCTCAAAATCAAGGGTGGTACGCTGTCCAGCGAACTGCATAATACGATCCTGCCGAGGGTTAAGCCCGGAAGTTTCAAGGTCATAAAAGAAAAATGTTTGACTCATACCCCTCATTATAGGGTACTCATCTTAAATACCTATATAATCATCGCTTGAAAGGTAGTAACATAGTACAACTACTGCTCAACAAGGGTAAACTCATCAAGACCGATGCGAATAATCGAATCACCTTCCGCACCATCTCGAATTAACGCGTGGGTAATTCCCATCTTTTTCATAATGTCGCGAAGACGATTAAGCCCCTCATACGTATCAAAGTGTGTCCGACGAGCAAACTTCTCGATTTTATGCCCCTTCACCACAAACACCGTACGTTCGTCATTTTCAATCTTCTGAATCTTCCAAGCGAGTGCCTTCTGTGTATCATTCAAAGAAATAACTGCGACGCCACCCTCGTTGCCGTCCTCGGTATTCGCGGCAACAGCCTCAGCCTCACGAACCTCAACGACACGGGTTCGGAGGGCACGCAGCACTGGAATAAGCCCCTGGTGCGCCTGAGATGAAAGTGCAAAAATTTCAGCATCACCCGCCACACCACGGAGCGCGTCCACTTGCATTGCAACAAGCTCATCGTCCAAACCTTCAATTTTCGTCAAAGCAATAACTTCAGGGCGTCGAGCAAGATCATCACTATAGGCCGCAAGCTCGTGACGGATTGTCTTATACGCCCCCGCAACATCATCAGCATAGGCGTCAATAAGGTGTAAGATAACCGCTGTTCGCTCGACGTGACGAAGAAACGTGTCACCAAGACCCTTTCCTTCACTTGCGCCCTCAATAAGTCCCGGAATATCAGCAATGAGTAGACTGCCGTCGTCAATATCAGCAACACCCAAGTTTGGTGTCAGCGTTGTAAAAGCATAGTCGGCGATTTCTGGGCGAGCATTCGATACAACACTTAAGAACGTTGACTTCCCTGCGTTTGGAAACCCAACCAACCCAACGTCGGCAAGAAGCTTGAGTTCAAGCTCGGCCTCAAACTCATCACCCGGTTCACCCTTTTCAGCAACACGTGGCGCCTGACGAACCGATGACTTAAAGTGAGCGTTCCCAAAGCCGCCATCACCACCACGAGCAACAACTAGTTCTTGTCCATCTTGTGTAAAGTCGGCGATAATTTCACCGTCACGCTTTACGACCGTTCCCACCGGAACCTTTACTCGAAGTGCCTCGCCCGACTTACCGTGACGATCACGCTTCGCACCCGATTGCCCCGGCTTACCCTTAAGTTCAGCCTTGTAACGGAAGTCGATAAGTGTATTAAGACCCTCGACAGCCATAAAGATAACATCACCACCCTTACCGCCATCGCCGCCGTCTGGGCCGCCCTTATCGACATAAATTTCATGACGAAAACTAACGGCTCCATCACCGCCGCGTCCAGCCTGCACAAATACTTTGGCGGTATCCACAAACATATTAGACCTATTATAGCAAAATCGCCCCTGTTTTTACAGAGGCGATTTAAAATTGACGTTTTCTATTTAGTGAATGTAGAGGTATTGCCCAACTGAAGAGGCAGATACGATACGTCCCGATACTTGGTTGAAACCACCACCAGAGACATAGGCGTTCATCTCACTGATTTCAATATCACCATTCGGAAGGAGTCGCTCGACAATTGCTACGTGTCCATAGCCACCACCGTTTTGCATCACTGCACCTACTGATGGAGTGTGATCTACTCGGTAGCCAGCCGCCTGTGCGTAGCTTGCCCATGTTGCCGCGTTACCCCAGGTCACTGGAGGAAGCGCCATACCCATCTCCATACGACGGTCATAGGCGTATGCAGTACAGTTACCGTAAGCATACTTGTTACCTGCATACATTGGCGTACCCGTCTTAATGTGCCATGTACGGCCACCAAAGCCGGCGCTGTATCCAATAATATAGCCGTAGCTCGAGCTTCTCGTTTGAGGTGCTACATACCCAGGACGCTCGGTTTCAGGAAGTACTCCATCTGGAATAATAATCTTTGTTCCAGCGGTAATACCCTTAATTTCAAGGTCGTTATAGGTAGTGATGAGCGCAACATCAGCCTTATATTTTTCAGCGATGCTTTGTACGGTGTCGCCATCCTTAGTAGTGTAGGCAACACCATTACGAGGAAGGATTTCAAGGTTTGAACCAGGGGTAAGGTCGTTACCCTTTAGGTTGTTTGCCCATTTGATCGTGTTTTCTGAGAGGTTATACTTCTCAGCAACAGAAGCGACGGTGTCACCCGGTTGCACTGCATAGGTCGTAATGTTACGGCTCGCAGAAGAAAGCTGTACAATTGCAGGCTTACTAATTGCCGAGGTATCACCACTTACATTTTGGAATTCACTCTGAATACGAGTTGAAACTGCCAATTCCGCAACATTTGGTGCAACCGCAAGATCAGCCGCCTGTGCGACGCTTGCAGCAATATCAGTTGCCACAACCTCGTTAACCGTAGGTTGTGAAACATTTTCCGTAACATTCGCAACAGAAGCAGTTGCCGTAGCGGCAGTCTGTTGTGGCGCGCGGTACCCAATGGCAATAACCGATACGAGGAGTACAAACACGCTGGCGTATATAGCGACGGTTGACGATTTAATGCGACCCTTAGCAATAGGTCGTTTTTTTGTAGATTTAGCTGCAGTTTTTATGGGTACATCACTTGGACGCACCGCTACAGCCCCACCCTGCGTAGCGCGGACGCTACTTCTCGTAAAATCATTACGAATTATCGTTCTCCTGCCGCTCGGATTTCTCTCGAGGGCGTCTACCGTACTTAGTCTTACTTCTGCGTATTTTTAAACACAGAACAGGATACATGTCGACCAGTGTTATTTATTATAGTTTCTGGTATCCGTGCGACTGTTCAGATAGGCGCATCAGCATTTCTTTCCCCACTCGCAGGTGCTACTGGCCGTTTCTGTCGGACCGAGGTATCACTAGTAGATAGAATTGCATGATGTGCTTTCACTATTGTAGCAACTCTAGCTTTTTGTGTCAATTTATTTTATAGCTATATAAAATTGTCAACTATTAGATAATCTGGCACTTCTCTTGGCAATGATTCTTAATATTTGCTTCGTGCTCTTCGAGCGTGCGAGCGAAATACGTCACGTCATCGTCTCCGCTCAAGAAATATAGGTAATCACCAGAGGCGGGGTTCGCTACCGCTAGAAGGGCTTTCTCGCCCGGCGCCGCAATTGGACCTGGTGGCAAGCCTGGGTATTTGCGAGTGTTATACGGCGAATCGAGGTTAGGGCTTCGTGTCTGGCCTGTTTTATCGGCAATATACTGATACGTAACATCCGATCCGAGTGGCATATCAATCGAAAGCCGCTTATAGAACACCTGTGCAATCTGCGACATATCATCGCCAGCAGGGCTTGCCTCGCGCTGAATAATTGAAGCGAGCGTTATCCCCTCATACAAGGTAAGCCCCTGCGTCTTAAAGGCTTCTGTAAAGTTATGTTCCTTAATTACTGCATAAAACTCTTCGAACGTACGCTCAAGCACCTGCGTAACACTTGCGTCAGTTGCAAATTCGTAGGTGTCACCATAAATGTACCCCTCAAGATCTGCGCTCGCAGGCTTACTGGCGAAAAGCGGCGAATCATATGAAGCGGCAAAAGCGGCATTTATCTCCTCTTTCGTGTACCCAGCGTCCTCAAGTACCTTCTTGTTATCAGCGACTGTTGCACCAGGAAGGAACGTGACTCGGAACGTATCAACCCGCCCACTCACGAGGTGGTCAATAATCTCTGGGGTTGATTCAGAAGGCGAAAGACGGTAGGTGCCTGCCTGAAGTTTATTCTGCACCCCCG
>Ga0172382_10003512_pt1:2500-24798 | contig 24798 bp, 26 predicted proteins | sample Leawel138RmetaG_FD_122245 | JGI IMG/M metagenome (GOLD analysis project Ga0172382, IMG submission 122245) | Leachate microbial communities from a municipal landfill in Southern Ontario, Canada - Leachate well 138R metaG | ecosystem: Engineered > Solid waste > Landfill > Unclassified...
TCACCGCGCCCTGAACCACGAGGCGCTTGGCCTCCGAAGTGCTCTTCACCAGCGAGGCATCCTTGAGCACCGAGCAGATCCATGGCCTCTCAAGCGCGAGGGCGATCTCAGGCATGTCCTGAGGAAGGGCCTTTTCCTTGAACACCCGGGTGAACGACTCGCTGGCGAGCCCGGCCTCTTGCGCGCCGTGAAACCTCTCCACCATCTCGCGGGCAAGGGCCATCTTGGCGTCCATGGGGTGAACCGCCCCTTTTTGCACCCGATCCTTCAGGCCCTGGATCTCGTCGATCGACCGGGAGCTCAGCAGCTCGTAATACTTCCACATGAGCTCGTCGGATACGGACATGATCTTTCCGAACATGTCGTCCGGCGCATCGTCTACTCCCACGTAGTTGTTGTAGGACTTGCTCATCTTCAGAACGCCGTCGGTTCCCTCCAGGAGCGGTAGGGTCATGACCACCTGCTGCTCCTGGCCGTAGGCCTTCTGGATGTCCCTTCCGATGAGTAGGTTGAAGATCTGATCGGTCCCGCCCAGCTCTACGTCGGCTTTGAGCGCAACGGAATCGTAACCCTGGATAAAGGGGTAGAGAAACTCATGTATGCTGATGGGGTGTTGCTGCTGGAACCGCTTCTTGAAGTCGTCGCGCTCCAGCATCCGGGCCACGGTCTGCACCGAGGTCAGCTTGATGAAATCCGAGACCACCATGTTATCCATCCACTGGGAGTTGTACGCCATGGCGGTGCGATCCGGGTCCAGGATCTTCTTGACCTGTTCCTGATATGTCGTGGCGTTTTCGAGCACCTCGTGCCTGGTCAGCGGAGGCCTGGTGGAGCTCCTCCCGCTCGGGTCGCCGATCATGCCCGTGAAGTCGCCGATAAGGCAGATCACCTCGTGGCCTGCATCCTGAAACTGGCGCATCTTCTGCAGCACTACTGTGTGGCCCAGATGGATGTCGGGGGCGGTCGGGTCGAAACCCACCTTCACCTTCAGGGGCCTGCCCTTTTTCAGCTTGGCTATGAGTTCTTCTTCGGAAATGATGTCGACGATTCCCCGCTTGAGCTCTCTCAACTGGTCCTGAATGTCCATGATTCTTCCCTCTTATTTTGCATACCGCACAGCCCGGGTCTCTCTGATCACCACCACGCGAATCTGCCCAGGGTAGGTCATCTTCTCCTCGATATCCTTGGTGAGCTGCTTGGCCAGGAGATCGGCATCCTCGTCGTTGATCCGGTCGACATCCACCATGACGCGCACCTCTCTGCCTGCCTGTACGGCGAACGCCTTTGCCACCCCGTCGAGGGAGCAGGCAATGGCCTCCAGATCCGCGAGCCTCTTGACATAGTTCTCCAGCATCTCCCTTCTGGCTCCCGGCCGCGCCGCGGACAGAGAATCGGCCGCCTGGACCAGAAAGCCGTAGACCGAGTTCACCGGAGCCTCGTTGTGATGTGAGGCGATTGCATCGACCACCTTGGGCGATTCACCGTGACGCTTGGCGATCTCGGCCCCGATGACGGCGTGAGACCCTTCGACCTCGTGGTCCATGGCCTTGCCGATGTCGTGCAGCAGGCCGATCCGCTTGGCAATCTTCTGGTTCACGCCGAGTTCGGCGGCAATGATGCCGCAGAGGTGCGCCACCTCCAGGGAGTGCTGATAGACGTTCTGGGAAAAGCTGGTCCGGTACTTGAGCTTGCCCACCAGCTTGATGAGCTCGGGGCTGATCCCGTGGACTCCCACGTCAAAGGTGGCCTGCTGGCCGGCCTCCCAGATGCCGTCGTTGAGCTCCTTGGTGACCTTCTCCACCACCTCTTCGATGCGCGAGGGATGAATCCTGCCGTCGATGACCAGGGTCTCCAGCGAAAGCCTGGCCACCTCCCGCTTGATGGGATCAAAGCTCGATATGATCACCGCGTCGGGCGTGTCGTCGATGATGAGATCCACCCCGGTGACCGCCTCAATGGCCCGGATGTTGCGCCCTTCCCGTCCGATGATCCGTCCCTTCATCTCCTCGCTGGGAAGGTTGACCACCGAGACCGTCCGAGAGCTCACCACATCCGCCGAATATCGCTGGATGGCGGTCGCCAGGATGCCTTTGGCCTTGCGGTCGGCCTCGGCCTCGGCCTCGTCGGAGATCTGTTTGAGGAGCTTGGCCGCCTCGTGCCGTGCCTCGCTCTCAAGAGACTGCATGAGCTCCTTCTTTGCCTGCTTGGAATCCATGCCGCTGATCTCTTCCAGCTTGGATATCTGCTGCTTACGCAGATTTTCGACCTCGGTCTTGACGTTTTCCAGGTGTCGCTGCCGGTCGGTCTGGGACTGCTCGTTCTTTTTGAGCTCCTGCTCCCGTTTGTCAAGGGTTGTGAGCTTGCTGTCGATCAGCTCTTCGCGCTGGTGAATCCGCTTCTCGATGGCCGACACCTCTTTGAGGCGTTCTTTGGCCTCCTGGTCGCTCTGGCTCTTGGCCGTGAAGATGATCTCCTTGGCCTCGATCTGGGCGTCGGCAATAATGTTCGACGCCTCCTTCCGGGACTCTTCGGTCATCCTTCGGGATACCTCCTCGGCATCCCGTCCCTTCTTTTGGCTGATGTAGGTATTGAGCACGTATCCACCGGCAAGGCCGATGATTACGGCAATGAGTGAAAAGAGCATCTCCATTAGCGCACCTCATTCTTTGATCTGAAAAACACCTCTGTCTGAGTCACTACACATTCCACTTGAACATCCCAGGAATCCGCAGGCAAACGATCCACCAGACACTCATCGAAGCATACTCCGACAGTGGCGACATGCCCGTTTGCCTGCATGAGCCTGTCATAATACCCTTTCCCGTATCCGATGCGGTGACAGGTCCGGTCGAATGAAATACCGGGGACAAACATCAGGTCGATGTCGCTGACAGGATAAACCGGGCCTTCAGACGGCTCGGGTATCCCGAAGCGTCCGGGGACGAACGTGTTGACACACGCTGCTGGATAAAACGCCAGATCCTCCCCGTGAACCTTGGGGAAAAGGGATGTCTTTGGGGTATCCTCAAGGAGGGGGAGTAGGTCCACTTCGCCCCGCACCGGCACGTAGAGCGCGACCACGCGCGCCTCCCGATATTGCGGAAGAGCACGAATGCGGGTGATGATCTGCGATTCGGACCGTTTCTTGTCTTTGCCGGCTATGCGCTGGCGACAGACGAGCATGGACTTCCTGATTGCCGATTTGCTCCCCATCTTTTCTTCATGGCATACGGTTATTTGAAGAGGAGAAGGGAACAGGGAGGTTCAAAGGATGCCGAACATCGGATCTTGCCTTCTGTTCTCTTTTTATGTCCTGCAATCACGCCAGCCCCTGGGTGACTGCGGGACAGACTATCATCTCAAGGGAGAATGCTCTTTCGCCGGACTGTTCAAAAAACTCTGCCCCGGCTTCGGGCACAGGGGCCCTTGAACAGCCCGTTCGTCCAAAAAGGCCTCTATTTCACTCCTCTGTCGATGGTTTTCACAAGCTGATCGACCTTTCCGGCAACCAATTCTTTGTAGCTCCTCAACTCCGATTTCGCCTTTGCGACATCGTCAGCCAGATTCAGCATCACCACAGTCACGAGCTCCATGGTGGAAACAGCCGAGCCCTTTTGCTGAATGTCGAGAATCCTTTCGTTCACGTACCGTGATAATGACTGAACATGTTCTTCATTACCGCCGGTCTTGACCTTATATTCCTGCCCTAATATTCGTATCGTTATCGTGTCATGCACAAGATATCAGAATGCTTCCACGCACTCGATGAGATGCGCGACCTTTTGCTTCACCTGTTCTTTTTCTCCCAAGAGACTCTCCATCTCCTGTCTCAACCCGTTTACCTCTTCCTCCTTTTCTTTCAGCTTGGCGGCCAACTCCCCATTGAGGTTTTTGAGCGTGGCGACCAACTCTACTAAGCCAAGTATCTTTTGCTCCAATATATCGAGTTTTTCCAACAGAATCACCTCGTGTATCAGTTGTTTGATTATACATCCATTCTACCCTCCCAAGTCAAGAACCTATTCTCCATGGAATGGAAGCGCTGCAGGCCTCGTTTTCCTAGAAGCAGGAAATTTCACATACTGTTGAGATAACCGGCGCTGAAATTTTTTGAGCTCATGCATGAGAGCCGCCAGGAAGATTGCTTAACAATCCCTGCCAAAACGACCGATAGATACGGGTAATACCATACCATGGAGGTAACAATGAACGAGCCCCATCTCGATATGCTCTATACCCTGGCTAAGGAGCTCAACACCGCAGAAGACATTCCCACTATGCTCGATGCCGTCATCACCCACCTTCCCAAGGTAATAGGCGCCAGATACTGCTCGCTCTTTCTCAGAAATCCCTCTTCGGGTGAGCTCGAGATCAAGGCACACAACCATACCGATATCGGAGAAGACCCGTTCATCCATGTGGGATCGCAGCAGAAGAGCATCATGAACCTCGTCCTGGCCCGCAACGCCTCGCTCATTATCCGGGACATAGAAGAGGAGATCGGTGTTCAGAACAAGGATAAGTACGACACCAAGTCTTTCATGTGCATCCTCATCAGACACGCCGGCGAGACCAAGGGTGTGCTGAATCTCGCAGACAAGGCAAGCGGCGGCTTTACCAAGGAAGACATGCTCATCAGTTCGATTATCAGCGAGCTTCTCGCTGCTCTGCTTGCGCGCATCGACCTGAATACCGTATAATATCGTTCATGGGGTTCTTAAGCGGGATTGTCGGGCTTCCCAATACGGGAAAATCGACCTTGTTCAATCTGATCACCAGAGCCGGGGTGCCGGCGGAGAACTACCCTTTCTGCACCATCGACCCCAATGTCGGAATCGTGAGCGTCCCGGACGAAAATCTGCAGAAGATCGCGGAGATCATCCGTCCCGAAAAGATCACCCCCACCACCCTGAAGATCTATGACATCGCGGGTCTGGTCAAGGGCGCATATAAGGGCGAAGGGCTCGGCAACCAGTTTCTCGGGCACATCCGGGGTGTGGATGCCATCATCCATGTGGTCCGGTGCTTCGAGGCTGTCAGCGTCACCCACGTCTATAATGAGATAAACCCGGTCTCGGACTTGGAGATCATTCTCACCGAGCTGGTCATGGCAGACCTGGAGATCGTCCAGAAACGCAAGGAAGCCGTGATCAAGGGCATGCGCGTGGGCAAAAAGGACGTGGCCAAGACCGAGATCGCGCTGCTCGAGGAGATGGAGCATGTCCTTCTTGAGGACACATGCCTGATCGACACCGGCATGGACCTGGACCGGTCTCTCATGAAATCCTGGGGCATCCTCACGGCAAAGCCCTACCTGGTAGTGGCGAACATCGGAGAAGACGACGTCATCGAGCACACGGGCACGTACGAGCAGCTCGAAGAATGGGGCAGATCGCGGGGGAAAAAGGTCATCCCCATCTGCACGAAGTTCGAACTCGAGGCCTCGGAGCTCACCGAGGAAGAGCGCAGGGAGTTCCTTTTGTCCGTCGGGATCGAGCGCTCCGGGGTGGATGTCCTGATCCGCTCCTGTTACGAGATCCTGGATCTGATCACCTTCTACACCCCGGTGGGCCATGAGCTCAAGGCATGGACCATCAGGGAAGGCGGCACCCTCCACGAGGCAGCCGGCCTGATCCACACCGATATCCAGGAAGGGTTCATCAGGGCCGACGTGGTGAGCCTGCCGGATTTCCTCTCGCACCGGGGTATGCACGGGGCAAAGGAGGCAGGCGCCGTGCTCACCGAGGGACGGGAGTTTGTGTTGCGTGACCAGGACGTGGTCGTCATCCACTTCCGGTGAGCGGAGAAACGGCATGAGCACCCGGAAGGCCGGAACGCGCTTTTCGTATCCAAGGCCCTTTAGCGTCCGATCCTGTCCCACTCCCTGTTCACCGCCTCGGGCGGGAAGTAATGGGAGGTATTGTTCCGCATGTCATACACCGTGACCCCGCCGAGGGAATCCCTTTGCGATGAGTAGAGAACCTTGCTCCCTTTATCCATGGCGATCACCCCGCTTGGGGTAGCCGCGAGATAGAACGGCTCGCCAGGGCCTGCATCGGGGTAGACCTCCACCACCCGGGTGCTCGGATCATACCGCATGGTGACGTTTTCTTCACCCTCCCCGGCGATCACCTCCCGGTCACTGTCCGGGATGGTCTCGTTCCTGCTTGCCTCCAGGGGATTCTCGCCGGTCCAGAATTCGATCGAGTTCAGGAGAACCGCGTCTGCGATCAATGCCGTGCCATATACCGGGGTCACCGCAAAGACGAGAAACAGCGCTTCATCCACCCACCGCTCCTTTTCCCTGTGAAACTGATACAGCTCGTTGGTGAGCGGGAAAGGGCCGGTGCATCCAGCTGCGATAACAGCCACAAGGGCAAGGCCCATGAGTGTCTTTTTCATGGCTTCGTCTCCTTTGAAAATGGCATTGGTCCGTTCTATGAGAATAATGAATAACCGGGCACGTCGGGAAAGCAACCAAAACATACCAGAGGGGTATTGATCATCTTTGGAGTGATTTCATTGTATTGCGCGAAGCCACTGCCTGCAGATCCCCGGTCGGGGCCCGGCATCAGGGATTAAAGGCAGCCCGGCCGGCAATATCTATGACCGGTCCGCCTTCTTGTGGTTCATCCGGTAGACAAAGGCCAGTATCTCGGCAATGATCCGGTACAGGTCTTCGGGTATCTCCTCATTGATATCGAGACGATACAGGGCATCGAGAAGCGCTTTGTCCTGCCTGATCGGGATGTTGTGCTCCCGGGCAATGGCAAGGATTTTCTCTGCCACAACGCCCCGCCCCTTGGCCGCCACCCGGGGGGCAGGGTCCTTGCCCCGCTCGTATTTCAGCGCAACCGCCTTGTCCTGTTTCTTTTTCATACCAGGACATCCACCCCCTGAAGCGGTCCTTCTCTCAACGTCGCAAGGCAGATCCCGACGTGCCGGACCCCGAAGGGCTCCAGGCTCTGCTGAAGCTCGTGCACGTGCAGGTTCAGGAGGTCTGCGGTTTCCGGCAGGGGCGTTCTGATCTCTATGTCGATTGCCTGATCCACCCGGGCAGTGCATTCGAGGCTCCCCAGGTGGTCGGTTTCGATCCGGAACTGGAGGGCATATGCGCCACCGTCCCGTTCGATCCATACCCTGGCGCTACCCTGAGAACCATCGCCCACCAGAGGGATGAACAGAAAGGCGAGCGCCTGGGGATACTCAAGCACCTGTTCGATGAGCGAAGCCATTGCCTGATTTCGAGATGCATCCCCCCTCGCCTGCGAGAAAAGCCGACCGAGGATCTCCTGGATGAGAAAGGCTTCCACCGGCTTTTCGCCCAAGCTTCCCGCCAGGCGGCCCATTACGGAGCCCGCATCCCTCCATCCGCCTTCCGGGGTATCCTCTCCTGCCCCTGCCGGCTTCAGCACGATCCTGGGGCTGAGCGCATGAACCTTGAGGTTGAGCACCTGTCCCTTGTGAAGCGCCATAGTGGTCTCCACCGGGATGTGCTTTCCGAACATGGAGACAAGCACCCGGCCTGACTTGGGAGCGGACAGGACCGTTACGATGAGGGTCTTGCCGATGGTGAGAGAGGGTATCTTCCCGCTGAGAACGATCGAGTCCGGACGGATCTGCCCGGCGAGTATCTGCATCCCGGGGTTATGCATCATCCTGGTTGTTCATCTTGATCATGAGCTGGACCTCGCCAAGAGGGATGCCGGTCAGCCGTGAGATATCTCCGGGCTCGTACCCTCCCCTGGACAGCTTCAGCACATCCGAGGCCGTAAAGTCCCGTGACTGCCGGGTGACCAGATTCACCTTCTCGATCTCCTCCGCCGTCAGGCGGGCCTCGCGAATCTTGTCATCGAGCTGGGCCATTACTTGGTTGACGAGATCGATCTTGATCTGGATCTGCTCCTGAAAGCTCCCCGAGAGATCCCTTGTCTGCCGGATGACATCCTTGAGCTCGTCGAATGCGTTGGGCAGGGGTTTTTTCCTTCTGTCGAGAATCAGGAAGAATATCACTACCGCCAGGAGAACAGCCAGCACGGCGATCTGAACCAGGAGGAGGATTCTGGTCGGGTCCAAGACTTATACCACCACGTCGATGAGATGTTTTCTCGCCTGATCAGGCGATGACTCATCCGGCGCAGTGCCGCCCCTGTCGGCCGGCTGCTTCTTGCGCCCATCCCGGGCGCCCCGCTTGTCACGATCCCTGGCCGCGATCTGCTGCCCCTTCTGAGACTCGTTGACCTCCCTGCTCTTCCGGAGCTGCTCCTTGGCTTCTTCCTCTGTGAGCACCTGTTTGGCGATATCAGGCTGGACGAACGAGCTCTGGGTTATCTTCTCGATCCTCCCGGCCTGGGAGAGAATTGCAGATATGTCGGACGGCCCTGGCATCAAAGCACCTCTCGCATACTCTATCGTCCGATAATCATATCAACTTAAGCTTGCATTTGCAACTCCAAATCAATGCCGCCTTACAAGGCTTCGCCGACCTTCTGGATGGATCCTCTCATGCCGGCGGAGAACAGTCTTCCGCAGGATTCAAAAAGAATGAACCTGGTTCCGAGCAGGGGGATGTTCTTCTCCTTTGCCAGCTTTACGGCATCCGGAGACGGACGCTTCCCCCGCACGAAGATAATGGCCCGCAAGTCCAGCGTCTCCGCTGTCCTCACGACCAGAGGATTGGTGAGCCCGGTCAGGAGAATAGACCCTTCCTTGGCGAATGCGAGAACATCGCTCATCAGATCCGCTGCAAAACCGGTGTTTACTTCCATGTTCAGCATTTCTTCCCCGACAACGATGTCCGCATCCAGAAGGTTCTTGATTTCGGCAAGGGTCATATTCTCTCCTCTTAAAAGACCGCATTTACTTGGACATCACATATTTGTGCATCGCCCTGGCCGCCTTTCTGCCGGCGCCCATGGCCAGGATGACCGTTGCTGCGCCCGTGACGATATCGCCGCCGGCAAACACGCCTTCGCGCGAGGTCTGGCCCGTTTCTTCATCCGCGATGATGTAGTTCCATTTGTTGGTGTCCAGGCCCGGGGTCGTGCTCTGCACCAGGGGATTGGAGCCCGCGCCGATGGCGACCACCACGGTGTCGACATCCTTGATGAACTCGCTCCCCTTGATGGGAACCGGCCTGCGCCGCCCGGAGTCGTCAGGCTCGCCCAGCTCCATCTGCAGGCACTCGATGCCCGTGACCCAGCCCTTGCCGTTGCCGATGTACCGGATGGGATTCGTGAGAAGGTGAAGCTCTATCCCCTCTTCTTCCGCATGGTGGATCTCCTCGATCCTGGCCGGCATTTCCTGACGCGACCTGCGGTAGACGAGATAGACATGGTCAGCGCCAAGCCTCATGGCAGTACGGGCCGAGTCCATGGCCACGTTTCCACCGCCGATAACGGCCACGTTCCTGCCGCGGACAATGGGAGTGTCATACTCGGGGAACCGGTATGCCTTCATGAGGTTCGAGCGGGTGAGGTACTCGTTGGCGGAATAAACGCCGTTGAGGTTTTCGCCCGGGATGTTCATGAACGAGGGCAGACCCGCGCCGGTGCCCAGGAATACTGCATCATAACCCTCTGCGAAGAGTTCATCCACGGTCGCCACCTTACCGATCACATTCGACGTCTCTATTTTTACACCCAATTTCTTCAGATAGTCAACCTCTGCCGCAACAATGGCCTTGGGCAGCCTGAACTCGGGGATTCCATAGACTAAGACCCCCCCGGCTGCATGCAGGGCCTCGAATATGGTCACGTCATGGCCCATCTGCACCAGGTCTCCCGCCACAGTCAGACCCGAGGGTCCGGAGCCCACCACCGCGATCTTCTTTCCGGTCTTGTTCTCGATCTTCGGGATGGACACCTCACCTGCGGCGCGCTCGTAGTCGGCCACGAAACGCTCGAGCCGTCCGATTGCCACGGGCTCCGCCTTTTTGCCGCGCACGCACCTGATCTCGCACTGGACTTCCTGCGGGCACACCCTGCCGCAGACTGCGGGAAGGGCATTGGTCTGCTTGATCTTCCTGGCAGCCTCGATGAACTTGCCTTCGGCGATCAGGGCGATGAACCCGGGGATATCGACCTCGACCGGGCACCCTTCCACGCATTCGGGTTTTTTGCACTGGATGCACCGTAGAGCCTCGGCCTTCGCAAATTCGGGGGTGTAGCCCAGTGGAACTTCGTCAAAGTTTCTTTTGCGGACCTGCGGGTCCTGTTCCGGCATCGGCTGACGAGGGATTTTGAGTCGTTCTTTCATTTCCATGGTATCATGCCCCCTTTCCCTGCTGCCTGCATGTGCAGTAATGATCGTAGCACTGTTTTTCCTGGTCGAGATAGATGCGCTGCCGGTCTATGAGCTCCTTGAAATCCACTTGATGCCCATCGAATTCCGGCCCATCGACACAGACGAAGCGGGTCTTGCCGCCCACCGTGACTCTGCAGGCTCCGCACATCCCGGTCGCATCGACCATGATCGAGTTCAGGGACACTACGGTGGGAACATTGTATTTCTTGGTCACGTCACACAGGGCCCGCATCATGGGGACCGGCCCGATGGCCACCACCATATCGATTTTCCGGTCTCCCGTCATGAGATATTTCTCTTCGAGGGCCTGGCTCACGAACCCGTGATACCCGTAAGACCCGTCATCCGTGGTCACGATGATCTCGTCGGAGACTGCCTTCATCTCATCCTCCATGATGATGAGATCCTTGCATCTGGCCCCGATGATCGAGATTACATGGTTCCCGGCGTTCTTCATGGCCTGGGTGATGGGATAGACCGGCGCCACGCCCACACCGCCTCCGACGCAGACCACTGTCCCGATCTTTTCGACATGGGTCGGCTGGCCCATGGGTCCCACGAGATCCAGCAGGCTGTCGCCGGCCTTGAGTTCGGAAAGGTGAGCAGTGCTTTTTCCTACAACCTGAAAAATGATAGTCAACGTTCCTTTCGCAGGATCGGCATCAGCGATGGTGAGGGGGATACGCTCTCCCTGTTCGTGGATTCTCAAGACCACGAACTGACCGGCCTTTCTCTTCTTTGCGATCTTTGGAGCGTCTAAGACCAGTTTAAATACGTTCTCTGACAACTGCTGCTTTTCCAAGATCTTGGCTGACATATTTCCTCCATTCTTTGGATCGGTATTTTGCAACTGCGGAAAACACTCCTGTGAGCACCCCCAGAGTAAGGAACGCACCCGGCGGCAGTATCATGACAAGAACCGGTTCGTAACCGCCGCCGAAGACAGAGAAACCAAACAGCGTGCCATTCCCGAAAAGCTCTCTGATGCTTCCGAGCATCACCAGCGCCAGGGTGAACCCTGCACCCATACCCACGGCATCGGCGATGGACAATGTGACGGAGTTCTTCGAGGCAAAGGCCTCGGCCCGGCCAAGGATGATGCAGTTCACCACAATCAGGGGGATGAAGAGTCCGAGGGCGTGGTACAGCCCTCTGAAGTACCCGCTCATGGTAAGGTCGACCACGGTCACGAACGAAGCGATGACCACGACATACACCGGGATCCTCACCTGGTCGGGAACATAGGGCCGGATAACGGAGATCGCGATGTTCGAGCAGATGAGCACAAAGGTGGTGGCAACGCCCATCCCTATCCCGTTGATCACCGAGGTTGACACCGCAAGGGTGGGACACATCCCCAATACGAGGATAAATATCGGGTTTTCTTTCCAGATTCCTTTGATCAGTTCCTTACTGAACGACATCGCTGCCTCCGAGAATCTCCTGCTTATTTTTCTCGTATGCCTCCAGTCCTGTTCGGACTGCACTGGTGACCGCACGGGGCGATATGGTGGCGCCGGAGATCTGTTCGAACTCCCCGCCGTCCTTTTTCACCGCCCACCTGGCATTTGCCAGGGATTTTCCCTTGTACTGGTCGATGAACCAGTCTTCGGTGATCTTCGTTCCCAGCCCCGGGGTCTCTTTCTGCTCGAGAATCCCGATGGTGATGATTTCTCCCTCAGGCTTTACGCCCATAATGATGCGTATAGGGCCGCTATAGCCCTTATCCGATGAGGTGATGAACGCGATGCCGTTGATTTCCCCGCCATTTTTTGAGCGATAATAGATGGTGTCGCCGATTACCGCGGCATCATTGTCGGGTTCGTTGTCATGCTCCGGGAGAACCAGTTTGAGCGAATTCAGGAGTTCGAGTCTGTCCTGATAGGCACGCGCTTCCTCTGTGGCCTGGCTGACATAGGACAGGGAAAGTCCGGCCAGCACACATACAACGGTGAGCACAGCTGTTAGTCTGATCACTTCTTTCATCGCACCGCTCCAAATTTAGCCGGCTTTGTGGCTCGGTTGATCAGGGGGACGAAGGCATTCATGATGAGAATCGCGAACGACACCCCTTCGGGATATCCTCCCCACAGACGTATCACCACGGTGATCACCCCGCATCCTATGGCAAAGACGACCTTGCCCGTGTTCGTGATGGGTGAGGTCACCATGTCGGTGGCCATGAAGAATGCGCCGAGCATGAGCCCTCCTGCAACCAGATGAAAGGCCGGGCTGGCATAGCCTTCGGGGTTGACCAGCCAGAGTATGCCGGTGAGCACGGCAACCGTGGCAATGTATACCACCGGGATATGCCAGGTGATGATCCTCCTGGCGATGAGATAGATGCCTCCCAGGATCAGCGCCAGGGCCGAGATCTCGCCCAGAGATCCGCCCACATTCCCCAGGAACGGATCCATGAGGTTCAATCCGGGCGCAGCCGCGATGGTGCCATGCTCGAAGATCGCGGTTTTCAGCGCGCCAAGCGGCGTGGCACCGGTGGCAGCGTCTGCGGCCTGGGAAAAGAACGAGCGCGGCTCGGGCCAGGTGGTCATGGCCACCGGGAAGGAAATCAGGAGAAACACCCGCCCGACCAGCGCAGGGTTGAACGGGTTGTTGCCGATCCCGCCGAAGAGCTGCTTGGCGATGATGATCGCCACCAGCGATCCGATCACCACGAGCCACCAGGGAGCGCCGGAAGGAAGGTTCATGGCAAGCAGCAGCCCGGTCAACACAGCCGAGCCGTCCTTGATGGTGACCGGACTCGCTGTGAGCTTCTGCCACAGCGCCTCCATGACTACGCAGGACACGATCGCAACCGCGATGACCCTGAGTGCAGGAATGCCGAAAAAGTAGACCCCCACCAGGGCGCCGGGAATCAACGCATAAATGACCTGCCTCATGATCCATGGCACATCCTCTGTCGAATGCACGTGGGGCGAGCTCGAAACATACACGCTGAGTTTCGCGGCCTGCTCCTTTACCGGATCTTCGGCAGGGTTCGAAGCGGATATATTCTTCATTTCATGCCCCTTTACTTCTTGGCGCCCGCTGCACGACTGAGCGCCTTGAGGTGTTTGACAAAGTGAACGATCGGTCTGTTGGCCGGACAGACATAGGTACAGCTCCCGCATTCCACGCAATCCAACAGGTTGTTTTCCACGGCCTTCTGGTGCATTCCCTTCTCGCCGAGCTTGCTCAGGACGGAGGGAATGAGCCCCATGGGACACGCCTCCACGCACCTTCCGCAGGATATGCACGCGGAATAGGCGGTTATGTTGGTGTCTTCCTCCCGCAGCACCAGCACACCCGAGGTGCCCTTCATGATGGCGATGTCCTGCGTGAACTGCGCGATGCCCATCATGGGCCCGCCGAATATGATCTTGGCCACGCTGTTGAGTCCGCCGCAGAAATCAATGACCTCTCTTAAGGGCGTGCCTACGCGCACCCGGATGTTCTTCGGCTGCATGATCCCCCGGCCTGTCACCGAGGTGATCCGCTCGATAAGGGGGATGCCGCGGGCGCATGCATCCCAGACCGCTGCGCAGGTCCCCGCATTCTGGACCACGGCTCCCACATCCATGGGCAGCCCGCCCGAGGGAACCTCGCGGCCGGTCAGGGCATTGATGAGCTGTTTCTCCGCGCCCTGGGGATATTTGACCTTCAAGGCCTCCACCTGAATCTCGGCCGGTGCCTTTTCCCGCATGAGCCTGAGGGCATCGGGCTTGTTCGCCTCTATGGCAATGGTGGCCCGGTTCAGGCCGAGGACCTTCATAATCACCCCGGTCCCCTTCAGAACCCGCTCGGGCTGTTCCAGCATGAGCCGGTGGTCGGACGAGAGGTAGGGTTCGCACTCGGCGCCGTTGACGATAAAGGTGTCGATGGTCTTGTCCTTGGGAGGGGAGAGCTTCACGTGGGTGGGGAAGGTCGCGCCGCCCATGCCCACCACCCCTGCCGCCTTTATGGCGTCCATGAGCTCTTCTCTGCTCATGGCGAACGGGTCGCGCTCCAGGGGGAGCCCGTGGGCCCACTCGTCACGGCCGTCCGCATCGATGACGATACAGGGCGCCAAAAGCCCGGTCACGGGATGAACGATCCTTCCTATCTCCCTGACCCGCCCGGAGGTGGGCGCATGGACGGGCACGGACACGAACCCCAGGGGTTCGGAGAGAACCTGTCCCTTCTTCACCTCGTCTCCCGCCTTTACAACGGGCTTTGCCGGTGCGCCCAGATGCTGCTGGACGAGCACGTGATATCGGGAGCTCAAGGGAAAGTCGACAATGGGATTGTCTTTGACGAGCTGCTTTTCCTCAGGTGGATGAATGCCGCCCTTGAACGTTTTCATGAGATGATCCTCTCTATGGCATCTGAGGGGCACTTTTCGATGCACAGACCGCAGCCGATGCACTTGCCTTCATTGACGAGGTATGGTTCCTTCACCTTCCCGGAAATGGCCTCGGCCGGGCACACCTGCTCGCAGATGCTGCACCCCTTGCACTTCTCGGCAATGATATGGACCTTCCGGGGCACGCTCAGGGCCGAGATGACGCCGGTCGGGCACGCGCTCACACACAGGCCGCATCTCTGGCACTTGTCCTGATCGATCTCGGCCGAGGCGGTCTTGGAGACCGTGATCGCATCAAAGGGGCACACATCGCCGCAGATCCCGCACTTGATGCATCCCACCTTGCACAGCGGCTTCATTTCCTTTGCCGTATCTTTGGAAACACAGCCCACCCAATAGTTCCCGGTCCTGGGAATGAGTTGGATGATCCCCCGGGGACAGGCGCTCACGCACTTGCCGCACCCGGTGCACAGTGATTCGATCACGCGGGGGAGTCCGTCCTCGCCCATGATAATGGCCTCGAAGGGGCACACCTCTTCGCAGGTTCCCAGACCCAGACAGCCGTATTGGCATCCCTTCGGTCCGCCGGCCACGATCTGCGCGGCCCGGCAGTCCTTCGGCCCTATGTAACCGTACCGGTTTGTCGTCTCTGCAGGAGCGCCCTTGCAGCGTATGCATGCAATGAGCGGAGCACTTCCGCCCAGGGACCTGCCGAGGACCGCGGATATGGCCTCCAGCGCCTTTTCGTTCACAGCCGGACACGCCATCTCGGCCTCCGGGTTTACGGTGATCTCATGGGCAAAGGCTGCACATCCCGCATAGCCGCAGGCGCCGCAGTTCGCACCCGGGAGCTGATCGAGGACCTCCTGTTCCCGGGGGTCCATCTTCACGGCAAAGGTCACTGCAGAAATCCCGAGAACCAGGGCAGCCAGAAAACCGATTCCACCCAACAGCAAGATTGAACTGATCATCTTATTTCACCAATCCTGAAAATCCCATGAATGCGAGAGAGAGTATTCCGGCCGTGACGAGCGCGATCGGGGTCCCGCGAAAGGCCTCGGGGATGGTGTTGAGCTCGAAGTCCTCGCGCATGCCGGCGAATATCACCAGCGCAAGACCGAAGCCCAGAGCCGCACCCGCCGCAAAGATGCACGCATCGAGCAGGTTGTAACCCAGCTGGATATTGAGAATGGCCACACCCAGCACCGCACAGTTCGTCGTGATCAGGGGAAGATAGATCCCCAGTGCCTGGTACAGGGGGGGGCTGACCCGCTGGATGATCATCTCCACGAGCTGAACGAGCGCCGCGATCACCAGAATGAATGCGATGGTCTGCAGATACTGCAGATCAAAGGGAACGAGCAGATAGAAGTTGATCAGCCAGGTGACGAATGAGGCCAGGGTCATGACGAAGATAACCGCCATGCTCATTCCAACCGCTGTATCGATGCTCTTGGATACCCCCATGAACGGGCATATGCCAAGGAAGCGCGCCAGAACGAAGTTGTTCACCAGAGCCGCACCTACGATTAATAGTATATAGTACATGTGCTGCCTCCTGTGCGATTCGAGCCTGATGTAAATAACCAGAATGCCATGTCTATGTCAATAACTTCTTTCAATACTTTTTCATAACATATTGATTTTATATGCTATTATATTATTCATGAATGAGCGCTCATTGTAGAGCACTTCAAATGTATTGTTTTTCAACAGGAAATAGAGCAGACAAGAACAGCCCTTCGGAAAGTCTCCATGAAAATGGTCGCATACAGGCACGGCCCATGCGCCGATATTCCTTGTGACAGGTCTTAAGAAAGATATCTTGCACAGAGGAGGGTGGCGGCTCCTGCCGGAAGCCGCCACCCATGGGTACTGTTATGGCAAGGGTGGAATTACTGCCTAGTCTTCGTCGTCATGCCTGGGCATGGATTCCGTGTCTTTTGCAGCCCTCTGGATGGAACGGTAGAGGCCGCGTGCGAGGATGAGCGCGATGATGAAGAGAAGAATGAGCGACACGAAGACGACCACGATGCTCGATTTCTGCCAGCGTTCGACCTTGGCGCGGATTTCCTCGACCTTTTCCTGGCTCAGGTTGTGATACTTGTCGATATCGACGATCATCCCCACCCAGCCGAAACCCTGGGGCTTGGAAAACCCGTTGCCATAGTAGGGGATGGGCGCATATGCCACAAAGATCCTGGTTTCATCGATATTATAGGTGAGCGACCCTGACCTGCCCTCGGAGGCAAGCGCGTGGATCTTGGGAAGGTTCTCGTCAAGGAACCCCATATTCAGAACGTTTATCCCGCCTTCGCCGGTCTGCGAGAGCCGGGCGTAATTCGTCTCGTCCCATACCGGTGCAGGCTGATTGTTTTCATCATAGCCCCAGATCACGTAATCCGCAGGATGGGATATGATGAGACCATTGCGATATACCATGAAGGCATAGTTCAGGTCGTCCGCCTTTACATCGGCAAAGACCAGGCCGGGCTCTGTCGGCATGATATGATCCGTGAACTCCGCGAGGTGCACGGCATTGAGCGACAGCTCGATGACACCGGCAAATCCGGTTGAGTCGAACACAGGAGACGCCAGATGGATGACTCCCTCAAACCTCTTCCCGGCCGCGGCCTCTTCTCTGCTCACATCGGCCCCCACCACCGGACCCATGTAGAACTCTCCGGGCGCGAGTCCTTTTGCCCGGACAAAGAACTTCTCCTGCGCATACGATCCGTTCCCGGCAACGGCCGTACCATCCGAGGTGACCCTGAGAACCGTATTTCCCTCTCTGTTCAAGAAGGCGATCTCATGGTACACGGGAACGGGAATTTTTACGATCCCAGCCTGAGAAGACTCAATGACTCCTCGGGTGTTGGACTTGAGAAAGGTGGCATACGAACCGGCATCACGCGGGAGGATCGAAGCTATCCGGACATCCTTCTCCACATCGGAGAGAAACTGGGCCACGGCATCAGCCACAGTCTGTGCCCGCGCACCTATGGACAGCTTCTGACTATCATCGAGTATGCGCAAGTTTGCCTGCGTAGCTTCTTCCCCCACCTTGACGACCCCCTTGCTGATGATGACGCCAGTGATGGTAAGGGGAAGCACGATGAGGATGAAGAAGCTCACGGCAATACTGGCAAAACTAAAACTGGACTTGGCTTCCTGATCCATATCAATCTCCTAGCAACGTCTGAAAACAACCCGCTTGTGAACCAGCAACCCGTTGCGTGCGTCTGTTACCCGGGAGGGTGCGAACCCGCATCTCCGGGCATCTCCGCCCGAATGCATCAAACCCGTCCATCTCATGGAAAAAGAATGGAGGTCTGTCGGCTGCCGGCTGCTTGAAAATCATCTGTTCTGCTTGCCCTAACCCAGAATGATAGCCTTGAAGGGGTTCGCATAGAGGATGATCAGGGTGACGACGAGCGCATAGATCGCAATGGATTCAGTCATTGCCAGACCGACCATGAGGGTGAGCATGATCTTGCCCTGAGCGTTGGGATTGCGGCCAACCGCTTCTGTTGCTCCGGACGTCGCGTTCCCCATACCGGCGCCGGCTCCTATCGCACCAAGACCCATGCAGAGACCTGCCGCCATGAGCGAAGCCGCTACAAAAATTATCTTGGACCAGTCTACGTATCCTGCCGCCACACCATCAGCAGCAAAAGCAACGCTGGAAACTGCGAATAACATGAACGCAACAAAAACAAAGGTCTTAGATCTGCTCATCGCACACTCCTCGTAATTATTATTTATGAATTCAGAGAATTATTCTGAATCACGGTTCATTAAATACACTATCGAGATATGCGATGCAAGCGAAATTTGCAATGAATGAGGGCTCGTTTCTGAATAGTCTCCCCCTATCGAGAAGTTATGATCTGTCGAGATAAATCCTCAGGACATCCTGATTTATCCACGGCTCCGTCAGTATCGACTGCTCGCTGAGCAGACCGCTCTTGACCGACCGGGCCAGGCTCTCTTCAATGGGAAAATACTCGCCCTTGAGGGATGTCGCCTGCCCTTTGATGTAATATATCTTGTCATCGCGGATGTATTTCTGGATCCGGGGCGTCCCCAGGAGATGCTCCCAGATGAGCACCCTTTTCTTCGAGCTCTTCGACCAGACCAGACGCTGGGCGAATGCGGCGAGAAGCGAGCGGGAAAAGAGCGCCTTCATATACTCGTCTGAGAGTGTTGAGATGAGCTGCTCGATGGCGCTGAACACATCGATGGCGTTGAGCCCCACGATCACAAGAATCCCCTTCTGTGCGGCGAGTACTGCGGTCTCGACCATGAAGGTGTCCTTGATGCTGGAGATCACGAGCACATCCGGGTCGTGGTTGTTGACGCGGTCGAAGATCTCGGCGAAGTTCCTCCCGGTGTCCTTGCCCAGTTCGCGCTGGTTGACGTTTGATGATTTGTGATGATGAACATACTCGATGGGATCTTCGAAGGTGATGATATTGCAGCACCTTGTCGAATTGATATGGTCCACCAGGGCAGCGATGGTCGTGTCCTTGCCCTGCCCCCTTGCCGAGCTCACCACGAGCAGCCCCTTATGGTCGAGCTGCGAGGTCAGGGATTCGGGCAGTCCCAGCGAGGCAAGGGAGGGGATGTCCTCCACCAGCTTCTTTGCCGCGACCGTGACCTCTCCGCCCTTCTGATAGTACATATTCATGCGGTATCTCCCGATGCCCGGCTTGAGATAGGTGAACTCGATGTCTTTTTTTTCTTCCAGTTCCCGCCTCTCATCCCCGGTCAGGACCTCTTTGAGGAACTCCTGCATGATGTTTGGCGTGATGATGGGCATACGGCAGCGCTTGAACACCCCTCCGCTCCTGACTGCGGGGGCTGCTCCCAGGGAGATGTGAAGATCGGTGCTCTGCGGGTCGTCCAGGAGCTTCAGGATGTTGGAAGGCTGCATCTCCTGGATGGTCATGCCCGAGATGCTCCTTCTTACCTCCGAGAGCACGAGGGGTTTCTTTCCATAACCACTCCGTTCGAGCTGTTCCAGAATATCCTCGACCTGGGCCTCTGATGCGAGGACCGGTGTCACGTCCCGGTTCAGAAGAAACTTGACGTTTTCGACCGTCACATAGTTCAGGGGATCGGCAAAAGCCACAACCGCCATCTTATCCTTTATATCAATGGGTACGACTTTCAGCTCCTTCATCCGGTCGGGCGGCAACACAGTCTGGGCCTGTTTTCCGACCACGCCCTCCTTCATGTCGATGGCGGGCACCTCTGTCAGGTTCTTCAGTATCCCCAGGACCTGGTCCTCGCTGAGGTAGGCAAGGCGGATGAGTGTCTCACCGAGCTTTCTTTTCTTTTTCCTGGCAATATCCAATGCATGTCTGAGCCTGTGCTCGTCGATCAGGCCGAGCTCCACCAGAATCTCGCCCATCCGTCTCTTCTCTGTCATGGAACTCTCCCTTGCATGGTATCAGCTCTCATGTGAGAATTATCGGTTTTCAAAAACCACAACCTTAATTTTTCTGTGTTGCTTTGAAGGGCGAATGGCCTTGCCGTATGGGAGCGATTTGGGAAAACAGCAGTGCTTACAGGAGCTTCCAACCTTACAATGGTGGACTGTCTCCGGACGCGCCCGGCGGGCCAAGCATGGAGGCCCTGTTCCGGAAAAGCACAGGGACGCGGCGCGAGATCAGGGACTGTGGTTCAGTAGCCTCTTTCATTCATGTTTTTTTCCCACTCAAGTTGCGTCCACCCCTTCGGGAATACAGCCCTGCTTTCCCGCGTGCATAAAAAAACAGGGACATTCTCATCGCTGACAATGCCCCTGTTTGCCTGTTCACCCCTTTTCCGGGGAATCCATGTTTTCCGCCTCCGATCTGTCCTCCCGGCTGCCGAAGGCTGACAGCAGGTCCTACGCCGAGTCGCCCTCGTGCCACGATGCCTGCAACTCCGTGATCTCCGGTGGAGGAGGCGGGGTCAGAAGGCAGACAGTGATCGCCACGATCCCTGAAATGGGAAGCGCGCGATGATCGTCTCCCCGGTGGGAAAGAGCTTGAAGGCATACACGAACCCATAGACCGCGAAGCCGATAATGCCGCTCCATACGGCTGCCTGGGTGTTCATGCGCTTCCACCAGATCCCCAGCACAATCGGGAAAAAGAATGAGGAAGCCAGAAACCCGGTTGCCGTGGTCACGATGAGCGTCATGATCTTGGTCTCGCTCATGGCCACCCCGAAGGCCACCACGGCAACAGCCACCACGAAGAGCCGCCCGAGACCCACCAGGGTTTTCTCGGAGGCCTGCGTGTTGATGAGCTTGTTGTACAGGTCGTTGACAATGCTGGCTGAGCAGGCCAGGAGCTGAGCCGCGGTGGTGGACATGACGGCGGCCATGACGCCTGCCAGGGTGAGGCCGACCATGAAGGGGTTGAAGTATCGGTTGATCACGCTCACCCATGCTTGGTCCGTGTCCGCCACGCCGATAAAGAAGGCGCCCTCCGCCAGGCTCACCGCCAGGATGTAGAGGCTGGCGAAAAAGCCTGTGAGTACGGCCCCGATCAGGATGCCCTTGCGCGCCGTGGTGCCGTTCTTTGCAGAGAGCGTTCTCATGACGAAGTGCGGGGACACGATGCCCATAGTGAACCAGGTGATGAAGAGCCCGACCAGCGCGAGGTAGGGAAAATCGGGGTTGAGCCCGCCGTAGAAGGGGACATTCTCAATGGTCTTGCTGTAGAGCTCGCCGAACCCGCCTTCCTTGACCAGGATGGTCAGTGCCAGGAAGGCCATGACCAGGAGCATGAGCACGGCCTGGATGGCCTCGGTGAGTGTTACCGACTTCATGCCGCCGATCGCGACATAGAGAACGAACACCACGGTCATGATTGCGGCCGCCTTGCCGAAGCTGATATTGAAGAGGAAGGCGCCGATCATGCCGCCCGCCTTGATCTGCACCGCGATGTAGAACAGGAAGGCCACCACCACAACGATCGAGCTCAGGCCGGTGAGGACCGTCGAGCCGTAGCGTTCCTCCAGCAGGTCCACCACGGTGTATTTGCCCATCTTTCTCAACTGCGAGGCCACCAGGGTCACGGCGAGCAGGTAGCTCACGGTAATGGCCGAGATCATGGTGATGATGCCGGCCAGGCCGGCTTTCAGGGCGAAGCCGGGGTTGCTCATCATGAGCGATCCGCTCGCCCCGGCCGAGAAGAAGCACAGTCCGACCATCCACGAGCCCACGTCCCGTGAGGAAACCCAGAATCCGCTCTGGGTCTTGGTGCTCTTGTTTGCCCAGACACCGATTCCGAGCATTGCGCCGAAGTACAGTAAGACGATGATGAGTTCTGTCAGTCGCACCTCCATGGCCTACCCCTCCTTGCCTTCATCTGCGCAGACGGTTTCCCGGGACTCTCCATATCGGGCATCCCATTTCGGCTGCAGCAGGATGAACAGTCCGCCGATGAGGATGGGCGCCCCGATGCACATGAAGAAGGACAGCCAGGTCATGAGTGCGAATGGACCGAGATAAACAGTTGAAAGTGATTTCATAAGACTTACAAAAAACAGAACCACCAGAACTATCGAAAGATAGATCGAAGGATTCTTCAGACTCAAGAAGCTGATTCCATATTTTGTGTGACTGCGGCAGCTTGTGTTCATGCTCACCTCT
>Ga0172382_10003513_pt1 | contig 24791 bp, 19 predicted proteins | sample Leawel138RmetaG_FD_122245 | JGI IMG/M metagenome (GOLD analysis project Ga0172382, IMG submission 122245) | Leachate microbial communities from a municipal landfill in Southern Ontario, Canada - Leachate well 138R metaG | ecosystem: Engineered > Solid waste > Landfill > Unclassified | place...
GCATGAGATAAACCTGGTGACATCATAAATCCAACGGATATCAACACTGAAACCATGGATTTATAACGAATAGCTCTATTAGAAAACGGACGAATCATAAGTCCTCCTGAAAAAATTACCTCATCATTTAGCTGACAGGTAATACCTGAAAAAACACAAAAATATAAACATGTGTTTAATTCTATTCCCGGGAAATAATTCGGTCAATGATAAATTCAATATTCCAAATTAATTTATAGTTTGTTGTTTTTAAAGAGTATTTTTAATTCATATTGGTGCGTGACGTTTAATTTTGGTGCAGGAAAAATCACCAGCGTGGTGCTTTTTTGAAATTTCAATGTTAAAATACATAAAATATTTAAACACTTGTTTAATTAAATGGAGAGGAAAATGAAACTCGAATTAAAAACCCACAACACGGGCAACCAAAACACGAAAGACCGGATTTTAGAAAGTGCCAAAATATTACTGGCATCCAAAGGACCGGAAGCCGTCACCGTCAGGGATATTGCGGAAAGCAGCAACGTCAATGTTGCCTCGATTAATTATTATTTTGGTTCTAAAGAAGGCCTCATTTGCGAAGCCTTGCTGGCCATTCTGGAACCCACCAATATTTCAAGAAAAGAAATGATTCGGCAAGCAAAAGAACGCTTTCAGACAGCCCCCATTCCATTGCCCGTTATGCTGGATGCCATCATCAGACCGCTGGTCGAATCCGAAAAAAGCACAGACAAGAGCCGCCTTTTTATCCGCGTTGAGCAATACTTGCAAACCAATCCTTTAAGCCCCTACGCCAAATTCGTGTATGAGCACTTTCATCAATATGCCAAGCTGATTATTAATGAACTCCACAGAACCCTGCCACACCTGAGTGCCAGCGAGGTTGTCTGGCGCTATGAGTTTGCCAGAGGCGCCCTGATCCACCTATTGGCCAATATCGAACCGGGATCCACCCGCTTGAAAATGTTAAGCCCGAAAACTTCCTGGATAGACTTTGAGAACGAGGAGGCCATTATTCAAACAATTGTTGCCAATATACTTGGCGGAATAGCCGCCCCCACAACAGGAAACCACCCCGATTACCGGACTGGCATTTGATGGCAGCCTGGAAACAAAAAGCCAAAAAAAAAATGCCTTACATTTAAAATATGTAAGGCATTTTTATGCAATTCTTGGTGGGCTGGCCGGGATTCGAACCCGGGACCAACGGATTAAAAGTCCGCTGCTCTACCAGCTGAGCTACCAGCCCGAATAAAAAAGCCGCTTGGATAAAAAAAGCGGCTAATAATACATACTGCAAATTATGTGCTTTAATTTTCATATGGTGGGCTGGCCGGGATTCGAACCCGGGACCAACGGATTAAAAGTCCGCTGCTCTACCAGCTGAGCTACCAGCCCCCTGAAAGAATGAAATTATGACTGATCTGCCCTATGCTGTCAATAATTTTTTACTACCAAGCCACCAAAATTGAGTCTTGGTACTTTTTCACAACAAAATTCTTGACTGGCTGTGACTGATAGATCTGCACGAACGCTTTCAGATCCGCCCGATCAAGATCTTTTTCACGTACAGCAATAATATTGGCGTAAGGTGAATCACCATCTTCCAAGACGATCGCATCTTCCTTGGGGGTCAAGCCTGCCTCAATCGCAAAATTGGTATTAACGGCCGCAAAGTCCACATCATCCAGGGAACGGGGCAACTGGGCGGCATCCAATTCGATGAAACGCAATTTTTTGGGATTTTCAATCACATCAATCGGTGTTGCCTTGATACCCGCTTTGGGATCAAGCTTGATCAACCCTTGTGTCTCCAGCAACAACAGGGCACGTCCACCATTGGTCGGATCATTGGGCAGGGCAAAGCGCGAGCCTTCCTTCACGTCACTTAGATCTTTAATTTTTTTGCTGTAAATCCCAATCGGGAACACAACCGTTTTTGCCATGCTCACAATACCGTAATTACGGTCCGCATTGGCGTTTTCAAGGTAAGGCAAGTGCTGGTAACTATTGGCATCCAGATCACCCGCTGCCAGCGCCACATTGGGCTGTACATAATCGGAAAACTCGATGATCTCAATGTCATAACCTTTTTTAGCCGCTTCTTCTTTTACCACTTCCATGATCTGCGCGTGCGGACCGGCTGTAACACCGACTTTCAGCGTTTTGTCTGCGGCCAGTGAGCTTGAGACAAAACCGGCACCCAATGCCAGGCCCAAAATATAACTAACTACTGTTTTCTTCATTTCGAATCCTTCAGGATTATTTATGTGACAAACGTCGGGAGATCCAGTCACCTAGACTTTGAATCAACTGAACCATAACAATCAATACCACCACCACAATCAGCATGACTTCAGGCAAGAATCGCTGATAACCATAGCGGATACCCAGGTCTCCCAGACCACCCCCGCCAATGGCACCGGCCATGGCAGAATAGCCAATCAAGCTAACCAAGGTGATAACCATGGCGGAAATCAGTCCGGGCAAGGCTTCAGGCAATAAAACCTTCACAATGATTTGCATGGGAGATGCCCCCATCGCCTTGGCTGCAGTAATCAGGCCACGGTCCACCTCACGCATGGCCGTTTCGGCAACCCGGGCCATGAATGGAATGGCCGCAATGGCCAAGGGCACAATGGCTGCCGCAGTGCCAATCGATGTACCGGCAATAAAGCGGGTAAGCGGAATGATCGCCACCATCAAAATAATAAAAGGCACCGACCGGGTTGCATTAATAATTGCCCCCAAGACACGGTTAACCGCCAGATTCTGCAAAAGACCATCTTTGTCGGTCACGATCAGGGCAACCCCAAGGGGTACGCCCAGAAAGAGCGCTGCAAGTCCCGAGACTCCCACCATGAGCAGGGTTTCCAAAGTCGCATCCATTAATAAATTAATCATTTGCGGATTCATACACCACCTCTTGTATTTGTACACCAGCCTCACTACTTAAGGCCTGCTGTGCATTCAGGATGGCTTGCGCACTACCCTGAACCTGTACATATAATTTACCCACTGCGACACCTTTAATATCTTCCACTTTGGCCTGCAGTAGGGAAAGACTGACGCCATAATCTTTTGCTTTTCCTGAAAACAGTCCGGTAGACACCCCGGCGTCATGCAAATGCAACGCCCAAATGGCGGCATCCTGCCCTGGATTTTCCTGAACCCACTTTCTCAGGCGACCCACAAGGATCTCCTGCGAGTCTTCAGATAAGGTGGATTCCATTGCGGCAGAGACCATAGCCCGGGTAACTTCATGCCGGGGATTGGCAAATACATCGGCAGTCGCCCCCACTTCCACCACAGCCCCGTGACTTAACACCGCCACCCGGTCACAAATTTGCTTAACCACTTCCATCTGGTGCGTGATCATGACGATTGTTATCCCTGTCTTGCGGTTGATATCACGCAGCAAGTCCAGGATATTTGCAGTGGTTTCAGGGTCTAAGGCAGAGGTGGCTTCATCACTTAACAAAACATCGGGTTGGCAAGCCAGCGCACGGGCAATACCTACCCGTTGCTTTTGCCCGCCACTAATCTGGGCAGGGTAACGATCACTTAAATGTGACAAGCCCACCAGATTCAACAGTTCATCTACCCTGCTTTTAATGTCTTCCTTATTGACGCCGGCAATTTCAAGCGGCAAGGCCACATTATTGAAAACCGTACGGCGTGACAATAAATTGAAGCTTTGAAAGACCATGCCGATTCGTCGTCGCTGTGCACGCAATTCGATTTCTGACAGGCCGGTCAACACTTGGCCATTAAGGGTAATGGAACCGGAATCGGGCTTTTCCAATAAATTGATACATTGCACCAGCGTACTTTTACCGGCTCCACTAGGGCCAATAATGCCGAAAATTTCACCCTGTTCTATCTTCAAGTCTATTTTTTTTATGGCTTCAAAAAGCCCTTTGGGCGTTTTGTATGTTTTTCTTAAATCTTTAATTTGAATCATAATGAGGTATTGTGATCTGTTTGCCAATTTCAGCAAACAAAATTATAGTAAGCACTATATTTCCAAAAGAAATATAGCGCTTACTTTTCTTAAATTATCTTGAAACCAGGCAATAAGACAAATAATGTCTAGGCCTTATTCGCCAGCCTCATTTCCCTGGCCTGGCGACGTTGCTTGCGAAATTTTTTCCAGCGGTTATACAAGGGGCCCCAATACGGATTTTTAGCAATGCCAATCCTGTGCATTAACCACGCACCAGATTTATTTCTAACAGCAATCCGGTGAATATATTGCTGACTGCCACCAACCACATTAAAACCATAGGCATCGGTCGTATAAAAAACGCTAAAACCCAATGCCTTGGCTGCCTGAATATAATCCTCATCAAAATAACCCTGTGGCCAGCATAAATGCGGGGTATTTTTATTTAATTCCTGAAGCAGGGCAGCCTTTGACTGCTCTAAATCCCGGGCAATACCTGCACACTTGCCAGCTCTGTCACAGTGCAAATCCCAACGGGTATGCGTGTGGGTATGGCAATGAACTTCAAAAGTACCGGCCTCTTCCATGACCCGTATCTCGGACCAGCGTACGGCAATATCATTGGCATTGCCCGCCTCAACTATTTTATTGCACTCATGATGCGGAGGGCAGGCAGGCAACGGCTTCCCCGACCCGTTTATCGATCTCGGTTCGCCCTGCCCGGCCCAGTCGGTCACCAAAAACATGACAGCATGCATGCCATGTTTTTGCAAAACCGGATGGGCATAGACATAGTTGTCCAGATAACCATCATCAAACGTGATAAGCACCGATTTTTCGGGGACTGTTTCACCCTGAAGATAGCCCGCAAACTGGTCTGCAGTCAGACTGGTATAACCATTGGCGGCAAGAGCCGCCATTTGCGAATCAAAGTTCGGGGGGCTGGTGGTAATTTGCCCTGAAGACGGCGTAACGTGGTGATACATCAGGACTGGCACAGACCTGGCATTTTTCAAGCTCATCTTATCGCTCCCGTGAAATACGTACTTCGGCTCCACGACGCTTGACCTCAAGCCCCTCGGATTGCAAAATACGTAAGCCCTCAAGACCTTTGATATAACTGGATCCTTGCATTTGCATGACACGGATTTTATTGCGCATCACCACCGGGTTATGTAAGGGCATGCCAAACATCCAGACTTCATCCAGTATTCTGGCCGTATTGAATTCGCCCAAATGTTTAAGCACAGGGCCAAGACACAACATATGCCCTTCACGCCCGAAGACAGGCACGGAATCAAGCGCACATTCAAGACTGATGGATTGGCCGCCTTCATAACGCCAACCGGTATTCAAGTCCCACCAGGCCTCACCTTCGGGCAAATAAACCACGACCCGTCCACCGGGTTCCAGTACCGGTGCCACCAGTAATGCCGGGCCAAACATGAATTGGGTATCAAATTCCTGCACCCTTACATCGTTGGGGAAAGCCAGTGACATCATACGCTGTACTGGCAAGCCGGTTCTTACCGAGTCTTCAATGATGCCAAGCACATAAGGAATAAGCCGGTAACGCAACTCGAGCAGGGTTTTAATTTGCGACTGGGTATTTTCATCAAAAGCCGTAGGCAATAATGCAGGACTGGCATGCAAGGCAAATCCGGCAGAGAACACCGATAGCCCCAAATAACGCAAATACCATTCCGGATCGACAGCCTCCGACAACATTTGCGGATTGCCAATATCATGCACCTGCGTTACAACACCACTGGCTTGAACCGACAAGGCACTGCGTAATACCTGGTGCATGGCATCCCAGTCATTACCGGGGCATTCCAACTGCTTCCAGGGTGTGCGCTGTGAGCCCAAACCAAGACTGTCACTTAACACCACCCCTTCTGCAGGTATCTTATTTCGTGAAACGGCTTCAAACAAGGCGTTTTTTAACAAAAGCGGGTAAAGCGTGCGCAACAGGGGACCAGATTCGCCGTTACGGGCACTGACTGAGTCAGGCAGTTCTATGGGCAACTTGCATTCAATCGCACTAGCACCCTCTTCAATGAGCTGCGCATGACGTTCTTGCCAGAAAAGGAAGGCATCTTTATAGGTTAAATCAAGCAAGCCAAAAGACTGCCCGCCGGTTGCCGCAACACCATCAAAAACCTGCGCCAGCCCTTCTTCATTGCAAAGTAGCCAGCCACGATCTTCAAGGTCTGCAAACAAGCGCGTATTGCTTAACACACCCGGAAAAGTCGTTACACTGGCATACCATTGATCTTCAGCCAGTTGGGCGAAATAACGCCTTGCATCTTCAAGGCGTGAAACATCCCATTCCAGCGCCTGCTTGTCTTGCTGAAACTGGATCAGGGGCGGGTTACCAAGTCTTAAGGCATCCAGCGGAATACCCTGGTCTCGCAGAGCCTTGGCCAATCCGGTTACTTCATTGAGATCCTGGCCCGTTTGCTGGATTAACCAAGCGCCCATGGCCCATAGCGGGGGTTGCCCCGCACGACCTGTCAGCACGGAATATTGATTGAATATTTCGGCGGGTTCACTGGCAAATAAAAACAGGTCAAATACACTGTCTTCAACAAACAGCTGGTAGGTATCCGGCTCGTCTGGGGTACCGGGCGCATGCAAGACACGATTCAGGGAATTTACATACACACCCCAGCCTTGGGGGCTCCAGGCCAACGGCAAATAGTTGAAACCGGGCAAATCGGAAACCACTTCCTGACCGCGACGGTTGAAATCACCAAAAGTTTCACCCAAGCCATATACCGGTGCATTGTCAGGCAGGCCCAGCATGAGACCCCAGCTTTCTGGCTGGCCATTTTGTACCTCGGCCACAAAAGGGCTGGCAAACTGGCTGTCTGTACTTAATAAAAGCGCGTCATTGCGAAACAGGGCCAACCGGAATGGCCGGGCATGCATTTCAAGCGTCATGTCACCCTGGACAAAACGCCAGCCACTTTCTTGCGAAAGAGCCTCGGTGCTCATTTCACCGATTGCCTCGGGCCTGGCCAACAACAACTCCTGACGGGCCCTGGCGCGCGCATTCAGTTTTTCATCATCCAGTTTGGATGCTGGACCACATCGCAAACGAAATACACCCGGAGCATGTGCCTCTATACGAAGGCTCAGGCCCGAATCCATGTCAAAAACGGCATGTGCTGAATGTGCGGATACAAATTCTAGATTATCAAGCTGGATCACGTAAGTTCTTTTTAAGTATTGCGCTTAGTGTGGCGCCAAAACGGTCACACTATAAAATACATTATTTTGACTCATTTACATCAAAATTAAAATCAAAACACGGCTTTAGCAGAAAATTCACCCTAAATACGGTTTATTTTCCGCTTAAATTAGCAAATACAGAAAACCGGCAAGACTAACGAGGGGAAATCGCCTTCAGCAAATCGCGCTCAAGTGGCACCGGCTCTCCTTCAAGCCGGGCACCAATCACATCCCCAGCCAGACTCGACCAGGTCAGGCCATGGGAAGCATAGGCCGCAGCAATCCAAACGCCTTTGGCGTGCTCAAGTTGCCCGATAACCGGCAATCGTCCCTGCAACACAGCCCGCATGCCAGCCCACCCGGTTATCTCATTGTCCTGCACCGCCTTTTCAAGACTGGCAGGAAAAGTGACCGGCATTTTGGACAAAATAGTCTCCTGACCTTTCGTGCTAGTGCATGGTATCAATTGATTATGCATATACGTACTGCCCATCACACAAAGATTGTTTACCGGCGGTAAAAAATATCCCTCACCACCAATAATGCAACGGGGCCCCCCATTAACCAATCCGGCCGGCACATGCATAACCTCCCCCCCCATGGGATGGAGGGAATGCAGTTTGGGAATGGCCTGCACTACCTCACCGGAACGCCGGGTTTGCTGCATCAGGCCGCTTTCCTGCATGATAGGAAGCGTTTGCAAACCACAGGCCACAATAACCGTATGCCCGCACGCCAATACATTGCCATCGGCGCCCAGCACCTCCCATTGCCGGGTTTGCTCATTACGCGATAAAAATGCCACCCGGACAGCCATGCATTCAATGCCATCACTGGCCAGCAGTGTCCTGATCAAACCTTCCGGATTAACCAGAATGCCTGCAGAGAAATAAGCCCCGTCCCTGTCTATGGGCATACCGGCCAATAACGATGCCTCGGCTGGATTAACATTACGAACCCATTCCCGGGGAAATTGCATGGCATTGACTGCTTCGGTCAAATCCTTGGCATGGCCTTTATTGCGGCTTAACTCAAGCGTACCACATCGGGCGGGAATGGCCGATGCGGGGAAATCACGCCATCGGGCCTGTGCCCGTAAAGTACCGGCCCGGCTTAAGCGTGACCTGAAGTTATCATCAATTGAAACCATGGGTGTAAGGGCGGCGGCAATATGTCCCTGTTGCCCCGCCGACTGGCCATGTACAAAAGCCGGATCCAGAACCTTGACCTGCCAGCCACGAATGGCCAAGGCATACGCCACCCCTGATCCGGCAAGGCCACCCCCGATCACCAAGGCATTTTTTTCCTGATCGACCCTATAATCCGGCATCGGCCTGCCAGAACGTGCCTGTAGGGCCAGATATCTTCCATCCTTGCTGACACTGGATTCTCTTGTTACCAGGCCTTCGGTTTTCAGGGCCTGCTTCAAGAGATCTTCATCTTGGGCACGGCTTAAAACACAAACCTGTGGTGAGGCATAACGCAACCAATCATGGTAGCTTTCTTGCGAAAGTACGGCAGGACCGCAACTGTCAGCCAAAATATAGCTATCAATAGAGGCATGAATATTTTTCAGCATCCGGCGTTTTTCACCATACGCCAGCGTGATTGTCAGGTTCCCCCCCTCCAGATCAATTCGATGCATGCCCGGTAACACACAGGGCCAGTGAGTGGCAAGCTCATTAACTTGCGCCTGCAGGCTCTCAGGAAACAGGCGTGCCCCCATTTGCCTAAAGTCCTCACGTGAAAGCGGGTGCTCTTCAAACACAATCAGGTGCAAACGTTTGCAGCGTGATTTATCCTCTTGCCAGTATTTACGCAACAAGACCAGGTGCATGGCAAAACGCGTGCCATTCAGGGCAATGGTATGACGCGTCTTGCCCTGCCATTGCAAACAAGATGACACGAAAGTTGAATACCATGCATCAAGCTCGAAAAAACTTTCCACTATGGCCGAAATGGAATTATCCGCACTGGACAAACTGAAGCCATTCGCTTGTACTACAAGGCTGGCTGGACATAAAACAGGGTAGGTAGAGGACATGAAAGAAAGCGTTCGGGCAAATCAAAATTTAAGTTTCAGGAGCCAGAGACCATAGAGTCACTCCTGTGTATAATTTCTGTTTATTAGGACTGAATGGGCGAATTACGATGTTAACAAAAAACTATTTGGATTTTAGCAGAGCATTAGAAGCAGGCATTACCGCAGCACATGCCGCAGCAGCAATTTTACAGGCATACGCCCATAACAGATCAGATCTGGTCATCGACTATAAATCGCGCAACGACCTGGTTTCCCAGGCAGACCGCGATGCCGAAGCAGTGATTCTGGAACATCTTACACAACTTACCCCTGAATTTGGCATTGTGGCTGAAGAAACCGGCGGTACGCCCAAGGGCACCGCCACTTGGTATATTGACCCCCTTGATGGCACCACAAATTTCCTGCACGGGATTCCACATTATGCCGTTTCACTAGGCCTGATCGCTCACGCCGGCACCCAAATCCAGCCCGACACCCCCGCCCTGACCCAGGATACCCCAGTCGTCTCGGTTGTTTATGATCCTTGCAGGGAAGAGCTGTTCACCGCCATTTATCAAGAAGGATCACGTCTTAATGGTGAGCGGATTTACTGTTCTGCATCACAATCACTGTCCGACTCCATCCTGGGTACCGGTGTTCCGTTCCGGGACTTTTCTTTTGCCGATCAATACATGCCCACGTTTGATGCCGCCCTTCACTCGACTCGCGGTATCCGTCGCCTTGGCGCTGCCGCCCTTGACCTGGCCTGGATTGCCTGCGGCCGTTTTGATGCTTACTGGGAAATGGGCCTGGCACCCTGGGATGTTGCCGCAGGCACCCTGCTCGTACGTGAGGCGGGTGGACAGGCTGAAGATATGTACGGGATTGATCCCTGGCCCATCAAAGGTTATGTTGCGGCTGCCAACCAGCAGGTTTTCCCCGAACTCATGGCTATGCTCAAGCCACACCTGACCACCCCCACTATTAAAAAAGAATAAATATGAATCATCACGTCGAAGAAACAGAGACCGCCGAAGCCATTGCGATCACGGTGCCCAGAAGACTGGATACTGAGGATGCACAACTGGCACTGGAAAGAATACAGGAACTGCTCAAAAAGCATGCCTTGGTAGAGAACCTTGTACGCAGGCAAGAAGAAGGAGACGTACAGGGGTCGATTGTTGAAGGGCTGTTGAAGCGACAACATGAGGTCGAACTGGAGCACACGCTTAACCAGCTTCATCCGGCCGACATTGCCTTTATCCTTGAGTCATTACCCTCAGAGCAGCGCCGCCTGATCTGGAGCCTGGTGAATGCCAAATATGATGGTGACATTCTTCTTGAGGTTAATGACTGGGTTCGTGAAGACCTGATTTCATCCATGAATCGCGAAGATCTTCTGGCCGCAACCGAAGACCTTGACGCCGATGAACTGGCCGATCTGGCGCCTGACCTTCCTGCCGATATTGTTGCCGAAGTCCAAAAGGGTCTTACCAATGAAGAGCGGGCACAATTACTTGAAGCCATGGGTTACCCCGAAGGCACCGTGGGTGCCATCATGGACTTCGAAATGGTACGGGTACGTGAAGATGTCAGCCTTGAAGTTGTCTTGCGTTACCTCAGACGCCTGGAAGAACTGCCAGACCATACTGACCAAATCTTTGTGGTAGATCGCCAGGATCGAATTCAGGGTGTTTTAAGTATTTCCCAACTACTGGTCAATGACCCCGAAACGGTCGTGAAAGATGTCATGAAAACCGACTATCTTTCCCTCAACCCCAACGAAGATGATACCGAGGCCGCCTCTGCTTTCGAACGTTATGATCTGGTTTCCGCACCGGTTATTGACAAACAAAACCGCCTGATTGGCCGTGTGACCATTGCCGATGCGGTGGATGTGATTCGTGAAGACTCACAAGAGCAGGATTTATCCCGTGCCGGTTTGCATGAAGAAGATATTTTTGCTCCCGTTGTAAAAGCCCTAAAGAACCGTTCTCCCTGGCTTTTAATCAACTTATGTACGGCTTCAACGGCGGCAGTTATTGCCTCACAATTTGAAGATACCGTCAGTCATATTGTTATTTTGGCTTTCCTGATGTCCATTGTGGCCGGTATTGGCGGCAACTCCGGCAACCAGACAATGACCCTGGTGATCCGGGCCCTGGCGGTGGGACGCATTACCTCAAAAAACTTCGCTTCCCTGCTGAAACGGGAATGTATTGTGACCATTTTGGTGGGTATCACGGGCAGTATTGTCGCCGCGGGTTTTTCCTGGGTTATTTCCGGTTCATTCAAAATTGCCTTGGTTATGGCCGCGGCCATGCTGAGCAATATGCTGATTGGTGCCATTCTGGGTGTCCTTATCCCCATCATCCGCGACAAGTTCGGTAAAGATCCGGCCATAGGTTCTTCAGTATTACTGACCTTTGTTACCGATTCCCTGGGGTTTTTCATCTTCCTGGGACTGGCCAGCATCTTCCTGTTATAAAAAACGCCTGTCATAAAAAAGACTGAATGCCGGACTTAACGGTATTCAGTCTTTTTTATTTTTAAAACAACAAGCACAAAACCTGATTTACCCGGTTCCTGTCCTGCCAGACAGGGAACCATTTACCTGCAGGTGAGCCTTGCCTAAAGGGCTTTATTTCAGTTGACCATGACAGTGTTTATATTTCTTGCCACTTCCACATGGGCATGGATCATTACGTCCAACATTGGCCATCATGTTACGGACCGTAATGCCGCCGCCTGAAACATCCCCATTTTCATTGACCTCGACACCCAAGGCTTCATCAAAGTCGGAATGATGGAGCTTTACGTTCTGCACATGAGATTTGGCCGCTTCTTCTCCGGCTTCCTGAACCTGTTCGGGAGAGCGGATCTGAACGGTCATTAACACCTTGATCGTGTCATTGCGGACGCGTTCAAGCATGCCTGCAAACAGCTGGAAGGCCTCTTTTTTGTACTCCTGTTTAGGGTCTTTTTGTGCATAGCCGCGCAAATGAATACCCTGGCGCAGGTGATCCAGTGATGCCAGATGTTCACGCCAGTGCGTGTCAATGGTTTGCAACAGGATGGAACGTTCAAACGAAGACCATTGCTCTTGTCCAACCACCGTAACCTTGGCATCATAAGCATTCTTTGCCGCATCCTGGATTGCCGCAAGGATTTCTTCTTCACCCAGACTGTCATCAGCCTGAATCATGGCAGTAAGCGGTACGTCTATTTGCAGCTCGGCAGCCAGCGCGGTTTCCAGGGCCGGAATATCCCATTGCTCTTCCATGGAATCTTCGGGAACATAGGTCCGTACCAGATCATTAACGGCCGCATTACGCAATTCGGCAACCATGTCTGAAATAGATGCCTCTTCAAGAACCTCGTTACGCTGGCCATACAATACCTTGCGCTGGTCATTGGAAACGTCATCGTACTGAAGCAGTTGCTTACGAATATCAAAGTTGCGGCTTTCAACCTTGCGCTGCGCCGACTCGATGGAACGGGACACCATTTTAGCCTCGATAGGCTCACCATCGGTACCCAGGCGCTCCATGATTGCACGGACACGTTCACCGGCAAAAATACGCATGAGGGAGTCATCGAGGGAGAGATAAAAACGGGAAGAACCCGGATCTCCCTGACGTCCGGCACGACCACGCAACTGGTTATCGATCCGGCGTGATTCATGGCGCTCGGTACCGATAATCCGCAACCCACCCGCAGCCTTGACCTGCTCGTTGAGCGGTTTCCATTCTGTACGGATCTTTGCAATTTTTTCTTCTTTCTGGGCAGCCGTGAGAGAATCATCGGCACGAACCAGGTTAATGGCTTTTTCTATGCTTCCGCCTAATACGATGTCGGTACCACGACCGGCCATATTGGTGGCAATCGTAATATGACCGGGCTTACCTGCCTCGGCAACAATTTCCGCCTCGCGTGCATGCTGTTTGGCATTAAGCACTTCATGGGGCAGTTTTTCTTTTTTCAGCAATGCCGACAAAAGCTCCGAGTTTTCAATGCTGGTAGTACCCACTAAAACAGGCTGGGCACGTTCGTAACAATCACGGATATCCTTGATGATAGCGGCAAATTTTTCATTATCGTTTTTGAAAATCTGGTCGTTCTGGTCGATCCGGATCATAGGTACGTTGGTAGGAATAATAACGGTTTCAAGACCGTAAATTTCCTGAAACTCGTAGGCCTCGGTATCTGCCGTACCGGTCATGCCGGACAGCTTTTCATACATACGGAAATAGTTCTGGAAGGTAATGGAAGCCAGTGTCTGGTTTTCATTCTGGATTTGTACGCCTTCCTTGGCTTCAACCGCCTGGTGCAAGCCATCGGACCAGCGGCGACCGGCCATGAAACGGCCAGTGAACTCATCAACAATCACGACTTCGTTATTTTGCACCACATAGTGCTGGTCTTTGAAGAACAGGTTATGGGCGCGCAAAGCCACCATCAAATGGTGCATTAACGTGATATTACGTGGATCATACAAAGACTCGCCATCGGGCAGTATGCCAGCCTGGCGCAAAATCTGCTCTGATTTTTCATGGCCGGCTTCAGACAGGTAAATTTGCTGGGACTTTTCATCTACCCAGAAATCGCCTTCGGGCTCGGGTTCCTGTGGCTTGGGCTCTTCTTTCATGCGCGTGAGCAAGGCAGGAATGCCATTCATGCGCAAATACAATTCGGTGTTATCTTCGGCCTGACCTGAAATAATCAGCGGTGTACGGGCCTCATCAATCAGGATGGAGTCGACTTCATCGACAATCGCATAATTAAGTCCACGCTGACGGCGATCCTCGGCGCGGTACTCCATATTATCTCGCAGGTAATCGAAGCCATATTCATTATTGGTACCGTAGGTAATATCGGCACGGTAAGCATCGATTTTTTCCTGGTTGTCCTGCTGGGGAACCACTACCCCTACGGTCAAGCCAAGAAAGTTGTAGAGACGGGCATTTAATTGCGCATCCCGGCGGGCCAGGTAGTCGTTGACGGTAACCACGTGCACACCCTTGCCACTTAATGCATTCAGGTAAACGGGCAAGGTACTCATGAGGGTTTTACCTTCACCGGTACGCATTTCCGCAATTTTTCCATTGTGCAAGGCAATACCGCCCAACAACTGCACATCAAAGTGGCGCATGCCCAATACCCGACTGGAAGCCTCACGGGTTACGGCAAAAGCTTCGGGAAGCAAGTCATTAAGGCTTTCTCCCTTTTCAAGACGGGCACGAAACTCAGGCGTTTTGGCTGCAAGCTCTTCATCGGAAAGCGCTGAAATTGTTTTTTCCAGTGCATTGATTTTTGACACTATTTTGCGATACTGTTTAAGTATGCGGTCGTTACGGCTACCAACTAATTTTTTAAGTATAGAAATCATTCTTATTTTGCAATATAAGCTTGGATTATCGCAGGCGCTACCCGCCAAACCGGTCCAATGTGGTTAGTCAAATTTTCACTCTAAGCCAGTAGTTTAACGCATACGGGTTCGGGTTGTAATGCCAGAAGGCAAACTGGCCCCAGCTTTTCCGCCCGAGCCAAGTTGTGCCCCAATAACCGCAGCACCTGCCTTGCTGACTGTTTCCAGCAATGAGTTCTCTGCAATCGCGGTTGCCGGTGTCGTTGAGGTTTGTTTCAGGAACATGAGCGGATCAACCGGATTGTCATTGACACGGACCTCGAAATGCAAATGTGCGCCCGTTGAACGCCCCGTGGAACCAATCCGGCCAATAATTTGTTTCTTGGAAACCAGATCACCTTTTTTTACCAGCAATTTGGAAGCGTGGGCATATCTGGTTACCACACCATTGCCATGATCAAGATCTATTGAGTTTCCGTAGGCGCCATTATAGCCAGCCTCTATGACAATGCCGGCAGATGTGGCATAAATAGGGGTACCAGTTGGCGCTGCAAAATCAGTACCAGAATGCAAATGATATTTTTTACTGACAGGATGACGGCGCCAGCCATAGGCGGATGAAATACGGGCCGCATTCATTGATACTGGAATAGCCGAGGGGATACGGCTACGGTCGGCATTACGTGTATTAAGTAGCAATTCCATGGTTCTGAAGCCATCATTTTGCATGGAAATTTGTTGCTTAAGCATATCCAGCTCACGACCGATTTCTTCGGCTGACATGATGGTATCATTGGCAATCAGGTCTTCCTCGAAAGAAAAGGGCTCATCCGACTGTTTTGCCACAGGCAGGATTGCCGCTGTCTCGGGGGACTTAAGTAAACCTGCTGTGCCGGCAACCCGGGTACCCAGTTTTTCAAGACTTTCAACCCGCGCACGCAATTCACCCACTTGTGTTGCCATGAAGTTTACACTGTTACGAATAAGTGCTTCATCACGGGTCGATGGTTGCACATTGCCCACCAAATGGCTATTATTTTCCTGATTGAGGGATTGGACGCCCCAGTGTCTCTCTAGCATTGCACCACTGGCTACAGCGACACCCAAGACTAATACTGACATACTGAATGTCCAGATCTTCTTGCTGGACTGCTTGTGTTTGTACGAACTTTCCGATAAAAAAAGATCTTTTTTACGCTTTCTAAACATTTTACCTATCTACTGTCTATGTCCCTGTTTCGTAAATATTATAAAAACAAAAACCATACCACCCATAGCCAACAAAGCCATGAGGAAAAGACTGCCCTAGGCTGGCTCAGGGATGATGAGCAAAAGGCAAACATCCTTAAAACAGCCAGTTATTACCTGGACATACAAAATACAATTCTGGATAGTTTACATGATCCGGTAACGCAAGCATGTAAAATCCTGAAGTTTGATAACGGAACCCTGGTCATTGCCGTACCCAGCGCCGCTTACGCTGCAAAGATACGCCAACTTACGCCAAGAATCAGCCAGCTTCTGATGAATCAGGGCCTGAATGTGAATGAAATTCGCATCAGGATACAGGCAAATCTGTATAAACCCGAACAGACCGCCCAAGTTCATTCTGAAAACAAAGCAATTTTAAACCAATCTGCACTGGATGCTTTTGATAAATTGCATAAAACCCTGCCTGACGGCGAGTTTTCCGATGCAATTGCCCGAATTTTAAAACGCAGAAAAACTTAAGCCAGACGCCAATCACGACCAACAGCATCAGCGGCGGCGGCTTGCGAATCATATGTAACAATTTCCCAGGCATCTTCCTGGGCCAGCAAAGCGCGGCACAGTTTATTATTAAGGCCATGACCTGACTTGCACGCCACGTATCGGGCTAACAAAGGCTTACCAATAAGATAAAGGTCACCAATGGCATCAAGGATTTTATGCTTGACGAATTCGTCATCGTAACGCAAGCCATCACTATTAAGAATCCGGTAATCATCCATGACAATCGCGTTATCAAGACTACCACCACGAGCCAGGCCAATGGAACGCATGGCTTCAACATCGCTGGCAAAACCAAACGTACGGGCGCGGGCAATTTCTTTAGTGTAAGAGTCGCGGGCGAAATCGACTTCAGCAAAACTGGCGGTTGAGTCGATGGCCGGATGCTGGAAATTGATTGAAAACGCCAGTGAAAAACCTTCATAAGGCTCCAGGCGGGCCCATTTGGCATTCTCACCCTCACCTTCGCTAACCTCTACCGTCTTCAATACTTTAAGGAAACGTTTGGGCGCATTTTGCTCGACAATACCGGCAGAACGCAGCAAATAAACGAAAGTACCGGCGCTACCATCCATAATAGGCACTTCTTCGGCATTCAGGTCTATGTGGATGTTATCTATTCCCAAACCGGCCAGGGCAGACATTAAATGCTCTACCGTAGAGATACGGACATTGCCATTTTGCAGGACTGAAGCCATGCGGGTATCGCCCACCTTATCTGCCAAGGCGGGAAAATCAACAACATCGGGAGTATCGATACGATGAAAAACAATCCCGGTATTTGCCTCTGCGGGACGCAAGACGATTTCCACACGTTCTCCGGAGTGAACACCGACACCGGTTGTTTTAACTAAATTCTGAATTGTTCTTTGTCTAAGCATAAGTGTAATATCGTAACAAGGGCAAAACTTACTTTTATAAAAGATCATTTTACCTTGAAATGAGGTGCCAAGTTATTGATTTGACTAAAAAGTGTTTCAATCAAAGACAAAAAAAGAAACGGCTTGGGGAAACCGTTTCTTTTAATTGAGAGAAGCCATGAAGCTGACTTCCATCCGGAGTTGGTACTGATTTTTTTCTTAATCTGCCTGTTTGCGCAAGAAGGCAGGAATATCGTAACGCTCCACACCGGAGGTCTCAAGTGCCCTTACCTGATCAGAAGCTGCCTGACTGCGGGCACGGGGATTACGAAACACCGGAGGGGTATCCAGATTGAATCCGGCAGACTGGTTATCGCCCGCGTTCGGGTTTAACACCAGATCATCGGTGCCGGTACGCACATTTGTGATGACATTATGCACTAATTCAGGCTGCTTGCGCCCCAAGCCTGTGGCAACCACGGTAACGCGCAAGCTATCACCCATGGATTCATCAAAGGCGCTACCAAAAATGAAATGAGCATCTTTGGAAGCATAGCTGCTGATAATTTCATTGATCAGCTTGGTTTCTGTCATTTTCAGGGAACGGCTGGCGGTTACATTAACCAGGATACCGCGCGCACCATTCAGGTCAACACCTTCCAATAGCGGGCAGGCAATTGCCTGTTCAGCAGCTACCCGGGCACGATCCTGGCCACTGGCTACAGCCGTACCCATCATGGCCTGACCGTATTCACCCATGACTGTCTTGACGTCTTCGAAGTCGACGTTAATATCGCCATGGACGTTAATTATTTCAGCAATCCCTGCGCAGGCATTGTACAAGACATTATCAGCTTCCTTGAAACAGTCATCCTGGGTAGCGTCTTCGCCCATTAACTCATAAAGTTTTTCATTCAGGACCACAATCAGGGAATGCACGTGTTTGGCCAGCTCTACAATCCCTTCTTCGGCAGACTTCAGGCGACGGGTACCTTCAAAAGAAAAAGGCTTGGTAACCACGCCAACCGTAAGAATACCCAATTCCTTGGCCACTTCAGCTACGACAGGACCTGCACCGGTTCCAGTACCACCACCCATCCCTGCAGTAATGAACACCATATTTGCACCATTTAAGGCAGCCCTGATTTCTTCACGGGCAAGTTCGGCAGCGGCACGACCTTGTTCTGGCTTGGCACCAGCGCCCAAACCGGAATTGCCCAGACGAATTTGCACAGGTGCCTCGGTAGCGGTAAGTGCCTGGATATCAGTGTTGGCGCAGATGAAATCCACACCCTTGATACCCGAACGCATCATATGCCGTACTGCATTACCACCAGCGCCACCTACACCAATCACCTTGATAACGGTGCCGCTACTATTACTGTCATCTAATATTTGAAAACCCAAATCCATGTTATCCAACTCCTATAATCCTGATAATTATCGAAAATTCCCCAATTTTCGGAAATTATTTCAAAGACAAAGCCGACATACTTTTTCCGCGTTTGTCTTTTAAATAACTCCTGGATGATATTAATCACCCTTTTGCAGGGTTAACCCCTGCAAAAATACGTTTTAAGCATAAAAAAATTATGTAATCTTTTAATTATGCTTATATTTTAATTCATAAACCACTCTTTCATGCGTAAAAAGATGGATTTGAATCCTCCTTTTTGTTGCATGGTTTTACTGCCCCTCAGGCGCTGCACGCGCGCTTCGGTCAACAGGCCCATCACGGTTGAAAACCGTGGGTTGCGAACGACATCAGCAAGGCTTCCCCGATACTCGGGCACTGCCACCCGAACCGGTTTAAGGAATACATCCTCGGCCAACTCAACAATGCCGGGCATAAGCGATGTCCCACCCGTCAGCACAATACCTGAAGCCACCAGATCTTCATAGCCGGAATCCCTGACCACCTGCTGCACCATCATGAACAATTCTTCGATGCGGGGTTCGATAACCGCCCCCAGGGTTTGGCGCTTGACCTTGCGAACATCACGATCACCCAAGCCAGGCACTTCTATCAACTCTTCTGGATTGGCAAGAGACTGCTTGGCGATGCCAAAGCGCAACTTGATATCTTCGGCGTCTGGCGTAGGGGTCCTGAGCATGGCTGCGATATCGCTGGTAACCTGGTCTCCGGCAACCGGCAAAACGGTGGTATGGCGTATCGCGCCACCGGTAAAAATAGCCACATCGGTCGTGCCGCCACCAATATCCACCATGACCACACCCAACTCTTTTTCATCATTGGTAAGGGTAACCATGCTGGATGCCAGCGGTTGCAAAATAAGGTCCTGTACTTCCAATCCACAACGACGCACGCACTTGACAATATTTTGGGCGGCGCTCGCCGCTCCCGTTATAATGTGCACGCGCACTTCCAGGCGTATGCCGCTCATACCAACCGGCTGCCTGATATCTTCCTGGTTATCAACAATAAACTGCTGGGTCAATACATGAAGTACCTGATGATCGGTTGGAATATTGACCGCTTTTGCTGTTTCGATTACACGGGCAACATCAGCCTCGGAAACTTCCTTGTCTTTAATGGCCACCATGCCACTGGAGTTGAAGCTGGTAATATGATTGCCGGCAATACCCGTGTAAACTTCCCTGATTTTGCAATCGGCCATCAGTTCTGCCTCTTCCAGTGCGCGCTGGATTGAGTTCACGGTTGAATCAATATTGACGACAACCCCTTTACGCATTCCCTTGGACTCATGCTGCCCAAGCCCAATCACTTCAAATCGCCCGTCTTCAGGCAATGCTTCGGCGACTACCGCAACGACTTTGCTGGTACCGATATCCAAAGCAACAATTAGGTCCTTAAGGTCACGACTCATTTTTTCTCTTTACTATCAACTGGTAGAATATTATCCACTGGAGCATACGTTAAGGCAAAGCCCTTGGTATAACGAAGATCCACCTTGTTTATTTTCTTGCCTTCAATATGATTTTGTAATACCGGCCATGACCGCACAAAGCGTTCGATGGTCGAGGCAAAAGATACGGCACCCTGTCCCCCGTGAGGATTAACTGCATCAGCCCCCGGGTCCCTTCCCATTACCAATTCCATATCATTACTCAATTCTACACGCCATGCATAGCGATCACTAAGTGTTATTTCATCCACACCCAATTTTAATGGTGCCAGCCAACGAACCAGCTCGGCATACCGTTGCACCACCAGTCGTTCGGAGCCTTCGGGGCCATTGAATTGTGGCAATTCCGACTCAGAGTTCAATTCAGCCTGGTTTGCCGAAAACAGCTCTCCCCACGTATTGATCATCTGGTTTTCATTCCAGAATGCAAAGGGTTCATGCTCTTCTATTTTAAGCAATAAACCATCTGGCCATACCCGCCGCAAATGGGCTTGCCTGACCCATGGTGATGCTTCAAAAATCTGCTTGGTTTCACCAAGATCAATGGTAAAAAAATTACCCTTGAGTTTACCAGCAATGGTTGCCTGAATGCTGGCAGGCGACACATAATTCAGTACCCTTCCGTTCACCGGTTCTATCGTAATGCGCGACAGATTAAACATGGGACGATGCGCAAGCCAATAGATGCCCCCCGTGATCAAAATGATAACGGCCATGATTGCAATGACATTTGCAATGAGGTTGGTCGTACGGGCATTATTCAACACTGTTTACGTCCCTGCTATCCGTTTTCAGGCATGGGCCTGTGTATTTTGCATGATGCCTGCGACAGGATGAATACACACAAATCGGCATAACTCATGCCCTCCGCTTTCGCCCCCATAGGTACCAGGGAATGACTGGTCATGCCCGGTGAGGTGTTAATTTCCAGCAACCATGGCTGATTCTGCCCATCAAGCATAATATCGACCCTTGCCCATCCCTCACATCCAATGGCCCGATAGGCCTGCACGGAAATTTCCTGAATCCTGCCAGCCAGTTCAGGAGACAAATTGGCCGGACACTCATAGCGCGTGTCGTTTGATATATATTTGTGCTCAAAATCATAATTGCCGTCAGGGGCAAAAATTTCAATTACCGGCAAGGCCCGGGCATCCTCATCGGCACCCACGACAGGAATAGTAAGCTCCCGGCCAACCACAAATTGCTCGGCCAATAGTTCATGATCAAAATTAATAGCCTGATTAAAGGCCTCATGCAACTCATCCTGCTGGCTGACTTTGTACAGCCCCAGGGTTGAGCCTTCATGGGGAGCCTTGATAATCAGGGGCAGGCCCAGTTCTGCACAAGCCGCATCAGTATCCGCCAGATTCCTGACCACTTTGTATTTGGGTGTCGGCAAGCCTTGCTCAAGCCAAATTCGCTTGGTCATGATTTTATTCATTGCCAGGCTTGAAGCCATCACACCGCTACCGGTGTATGGGATACCCAATAACTCAAGCACCCCCTGCAGCGTGCCATCCTCTCCATAACGGCCATGCAGGGCAATGAAAACACGATCAAAATTTTGTGTCGCCAGCTCTGCCAGGCTGTGCGTACTGGTATCAAACAGATGGGCATCAATTCCCTTGCTTTGCAGGGCAGACAAAACGCCTTCACCCGATTGCAGGGAAACGGTTCTCTCGGCTGAATGGCCACCATACAAAACACCGACCTTGCCAAACTCATGCTTCATGCCAACTCTCCTATTTGCCCGGGAACCTTGCTAATTGAGCCTGCTCCCATTACCACCACAACATCGCCATCCCTGACAAAATCAATAATTGCCTGTGGCATTTCATTTACATTTTCAATGAAAACCGGTTCCAGCTTGCCCGCCACACGAATCCCACGGGCAAGTGCACGGCCGTCGGCGGCCACAATCGGCGTCTCTCCAGCAGCGTAAACATCAGTCAGGACAACCGCATCGGCACTATTTAATACTTTAACGAAATCTTCAAAGCAATCACGTGTACGGGTATAACGATGTGGCTGAAATGCCAACACCAGGCGGCGGTCAGGCCAGGCACCACGCGCAGCCTCGATGGTGGCGGCCATTTCCACGGGGTGATGCCCATAATCATCAATAACCGTAAACAGGCCACCGCCTCTTGCTTCGGGAATATTAAAATCGCCCGTATAGGAAAACCGGCGTCCGACACCATTAAACCCCTTCAAGGCCGAAACAATAGCTTCATCGGGTATACCCAGCTCGGTCGCTACGGCAATGGCAGCCAGGGCATTCAACACATTATGCCGTCCCGGCAAATTCAGGGTAATGCTTAAAGTTGGCAGCCACTCATCAACCTTGATACGGCGAATGACGTCAAAACACATATGAGTGCCTTCCGCCCGAACCTTGACCGCCTGAAAATGGGCGTCATCGCTAAATCCATAGGTGGTTACCGGGCGGGAAATGAAAGGCATGATTTTACGGACATTGTCATCATCATTGCACAGAACGGCACTGCCATAAAACGGCAGACGCTGGGTGAACTCCACAAAAGCGCTGCGCAACCGGGCAATATCATGACTGTAAGTGTCCATGTGATCGGCATCGATGTTGGTAATAATGGCCATTACCGGCAACAAATTCAAAAACGATGCATCCGATTCATCAGCTTCCACAACGATATAATCACCCTGCCCAAGACGCGCATTGGCACCGGCTGAATTCAGGCGCCCGCCAATCACAAAAGTCGGGTCAAGGCCTGCGGCAGCCAGCACACTAGCCACCAGGCTGGTTGTGGTGGTTTTGCCATGCGTACCGGCAATCGCAATACCCCGTTTCAGGCGCATCAATTCTGCCAGCATGATAGCCCTGGGTACCACAGGAATTTGCCGGGCCCTGGCGGCAAGCACTTCAGGATTGCTATTAGCCACCGCAGTCGACGTCACAATCGCATCGGCTTGCTTCACGTTTTCAGCCTGATGGCCAATATGAATGATTGCGCCCAAATTGGCCAGGCGACGTGTGACAGCCGATTCCTGCAAATCGGAACCACTGATGCAGTAGCCCAGATTAAGCAATACTTCGGCAATACCGCTCATGCCAGAACCACCAATACCTACAAAATGGATATTTCTTATCCTGTGTTTCATTTTTCATCCTTAACGACAATGGCGCACACATCTGCAATAGCCTGTGTGGCATCAGTCCGGGCACATTGCCTTGCCTTCTCGGCAACTGCCCGCAATTCATCACGTGTTTTATCCTGTAACCAGGAAGCCAGCCATTCGGCTGATAATTCTTTTTGGGATTTAGACCATGCCGCATTTTCACGGGTAAGCCACTGTGCATTAGCCGTTTGATGATCATCAATGGCATGTGGCAAGGGAATAAACAGGGCAGCGACCCCTACCGCAGCCACTTCGGCTACTGTCATGGCACCTGCACGGCAAATAAGCAGATCTGCTGCTGACATGGCAGCGGCCATATCGGCGATAAAGGCCACGCACTCAGCCTGCACACCCAAATCGGCATAGGTTTTTTCCAGTGTATCAAGATGCTGGGTTCCCGACTGATGCACAATATGGGGACGTTTGTCTGCCGCAATACTGGCCAATGCCTGCGGCACAATGGTATTCAAGGCATGGGCGCCCAAACTGCCGCCCACCACCAGAATATTCAGCCGTTCCGCACGGCTCCCGTAACGCTGGGCCGGACTTGGCGTTGCAAGCAAATCCTTGCGTACCGGATTACCCACCATTTGCCCTTTGGGCAACACACCGGGAAACCCCGACAGCACTCGGGTAGCCACCTTGGCCAGCCATTTATTGGCGGTTCCTGCCACCGCATTCTGCTCATGCACCACCAGGGGAATGCCACGCAAAGCTGCCATCATACCTCCGGGAAAAGCCACATAGCCCCCCATCCCCAATACAACAGAAGGTTTTTCCTTACCCAGGTTTTGCCAGGCCTGAAGGCTGGCCTGAAATAGGGTAAATGGTAATTTTAGTATAGCGGCAATACCCTTGCCACGGACCCCGGAGAAAGTCATGGGGAGCAGGGTAAAACCATGTTCGGGCACCAGCTTGCCCTCCATTTTGGATGGATCTCCCAACCAAACGATATGCCAACCACGCGTTTCCATTTCATGCGCAACAGCCAGGCCTGGCATAATATGCCCACCGGTTCCACCTGCCATAATCAGTAATGTTGGCTGCTTCATCAATACGACCTTTTACTTTCTTTATTAATATGCTGGCCGCGCATCATTTGACGGACCTCGTAATCAACACGCATTAGCATGGCAATCGCAATCAGGTTCATGACAATAGAGGAACCACCATAACTGACCAGTGGCAATGTAAGTCCCTTGGTTGGCAACAAGCCAAGGCAAACCCCCAGATTGATGAACGCCTGTACACCAAACCAGACACCGACTCCCTGGGCCACCAGACCATTAAATTCACGGTCCATCGCAATGGCAGAACGGCCAATCCCAAAGCTTTTTTTGACAATGATAAAAAATAGCACCACCACTAGAAAGATCCCGACAAAACCCAGCTCTTCGCCCACTACCGCCATAATGAAGTCAGTATGCGCCTCGGGCAAATAATGCAATTTTTCAATGCTGGACCCCAGACCAACCCCAAACCATTCTCCGCGGCCAATGGCAATCAGGGAGTGCACCAGCTGATAGGCACTGGATTGCAC
>Ga0172382_10003514_pt1 | contig 24790 bp, 36 predicted proteins | sample Leawel138RmetaG_FD_122245 | JGI IMG/M metagenome (GOLD analysis project Ga0172382, IMG submission 122245) | Leachate microbial communities from a municipal landfill in Southern Ontario, Canada - Leachate well 138R metaG | ecosystem: Engineered > Solid waste > Landfill > Unclassified | place...
GGATGTTAATACTTGACCACCGACCTCATCACAAGCGTTGTATAAAGTCTGTAGGTGGTTGTTATATATATCGTCGTTGGTATCGGCACCAATCACATCACACTTGCCATTCGGCGCTACCCACATCGCCCACACAGGATACTTCTCCGACATCTTGGCGGTCATATCGACGACGTTCTGCGCGGTGTCTTCGTCAAATCCCTGTAATAACGCCTTGGTCTTTTCAATATCAAGCTGCTTAACAATTTCGGTAATTTGATTCATGATTTCGCTAGCCTTAAAAAGACCAGATTTAGGAAAACCTAATCTCATTCTGTATCTTGTGTAGACCTCCATGGTCTCGACGCCGGGAAGCCCTTCAATCAACAGCGCAAAATCTTCGGTGATATCAAAGTTAGTATGCATCACCCAAAAATCAAACCTGCTGCTGGCAGACATGTCGTTCATAAGGCTGAGCATACCAAATCCAGTTTGAATGACTGGCTGTTGCATAGGTGTGTGAATAGGTATTTTTTCTCCATCTTCGTCTAAATCATAACCAGGCCATTCTGTCTCTTGTTGATTTGACAACAGGGGGTCTTTCCACTTTTCCCAAACTACTTTCTTTGTCATACGGCACCTTCGTTTATCATATTTTGGTAAAACTCTGGAGTTTTGGCGTTGGTAAGGTCTAGCACGATATTAGCAGGGAAGGTGGGGGTGCATTGTATTTTGTCTAAGAACGCACTTTGTTCTCGGGCCGTCAGACCGTGCTTATCACACAAAGACCGCACATAAAACATATATTCTTCGGTAAGCGTACCTATGTCTAGTTCTTGTGCGTAGAACAAAATCTTTAATATTTCTAGTTCTTGTCTACTAAATGTCGCACTACACAACTGATAATCAACAAACGCCTCCCATGTCAGCGGCACCCACTTAGACACTAGCCCAGCTATTACCTTAGCGTATTGTTGGATTTCCCACTGAGCATGTTGGTCTAGTCTTAAACGCAAGAAGTGTAATAGGTTTTTGAGGTCAATCTTCCAATACCAATAAGTATATGTACTAAGAGGCAGGTCAATTCGTGATAGTTCACGCGCTAGATTGGCCTCTAAGCACTGATGATAGTGGTTGGTAGCGTCGGCACGTAATGCATCACGTTGTTCGCTAAGCGTCACTTGGGTGTCGGCGTCAATGCAAACAGGCCCACTTCCCTGCTTATTCTGAGCATGTTGTACTTGATGTCTATTATCATTTGGTGTGTAGTACAATGAAGGCATGACACTATACCTTCCACTATACTCATTCAAACTTGCTGTTCTATGTCTTATCCATTGTCGAGCAACAAATATAGGCAACCCAACATGTAATACCACTTCACACATCTCAAATGGACTAGTATGTACTTCACGCATAAGCGTTCTGATTAGACCACGGTCATCCGACACAGATTTAGTACCCGCGCCGTAACTACATCGCGCCGCTCTAACAATCGCTTGGTCATCACCCATGTAGTCTACCATGGCACAGAACCCATGGTCTAACACTGGAAAGTATTTGTTTTTGAATTCTATCATTTTTGCCTATTGAATACCTCCAGTGGTCTCACACATACATTTTGCATACCGTTGGTGTCGGCACTAGACTGCTCTCGCCATTGCTGCATGATGTATTGTACAGTAGATGCCTGTTTGTTTGCTTCGCCAAAATTGCCAATGGCGGTGATAGTAGGCGTGACCCATTCCCTGCCGAATATCTTGTGCAGCATCGTGGCCATCGTTACACCATTATGTTTGATGTTGTTGTCGGTGGGCCAACGTACTGTCACCAACACGTTTTGGTCTTGGTCAGCGGTAAATAGGACTTGAAAAGGACGCCCTCGTAAGGCTACATCCTCTTTATCCGCTAAAGCCTGCTCTAAATGCTTCGTAATGACCGCGCTCAATTCTTGCTCTAGCGATGTTGATTTCTTCATAGTTCATGAACCTCAAGGTAGAGTGTACTGGGGTACCTGGATGAATACGTGTCGAATAAGACAAGATGATATGACGATTATGTTTGTCGGGCAACGGTGGACGAATCGGGTCAAAAAACCCGTAGGGGACAACGTCGATTGTTGCCAAGTCAACGCCTAAGTATGTCTTAAACAACTCTACGGCGACTTCTGCGGCGTGCTTCTCCGCTGTCACGGGCGCGTTCGGTAAACAAAATCTGTCGTCTTTCTCCAAAAACCCACAGGTGATTTCAGGACTGCCGTCGGCGCTTACACCACACACGTATATGGTGGCGACAACATCCACGCTTAAATCCCGGCGTTGTTCCCAGTCATATGCATCATCACTCATATTGTTGTTCCCATTGTTGAGTTACCCACTTGCGCAAAGCACTTGGGGCTATGTTGTCTACCCTAACGAAGATGTCCACTAGAATTTCGTGACTGGGGTACAGATAGAGCGTGGCGTTTTTGTCGCCACCCACATCTATGATTTTGTGTGGGGGCGTTCTATCCATATATTGTTTGAGCGATGCGACCATGGTGAACCAAACCGGGTATTCATCAGCAAGCACGTGAGCCCATATAAAAGCGCGAGTAACAGTCAGTCCAGAGGGATGGCCAGACTTCGGATTATATACTTCAATCGCAATATTTCCACTTTGTTGCTCGTACTTATCAAACTTTACTTCCGTCGTGATTTCGTGCAGTCCATACTGTGATATGATGTCCCAACGATTGTCGGTCAGATGTCCAAAACGACTAGGAAATCCAGCGTCGTTCATCAAACTCAAGACGATGTTTTCAGCCATCTTTCCTATTCGTGCGTCTTTGACAAAATTACCCATCGTTATTCATGACTGCCTTTATTTTAGCTACACCTTTCTCTAAACATTGGTGTACTGCTTGACGAGTAATGCCTAGATTGCGTGCGACCTCTGCTGGCTTCAAGCCTTGTACATACACGCTCTCAATACAACGCGACTGTTTGCTTGTAAGATTGGCGCTGTCGATAGCCGCACTCAATTCATTATGTAGGTCTTGTGCGTTGAGTTGGGCATCCGGTGCGTCTACATCCACGGCAGTAATCGCATACAATGGTTTGCGGTCGTCTATATGGGTGTCGTGTAGAGAGATGATAGCGGCACAATTAGCGGTTTTGCACAGTTTAATCCATCGTTTGATGCTCCAAAGCGCACATTGATTTAGGTAGCTGTGTAGCGTTCGACCTCTCTCGTGATGCCAACGATGCGCAGCGTACATCATGTGTTCTGCCACGAACGATACGGCGTCCTCATCTCTAAGCATACTGTGCGCCAACGAAGACGATGCAAATGCACCGATACAGCGTTGTGCCGCGCTATAATAGTCTTGTAGGCCCCAGTCGTGTGGCGAGTCGTGGTTTTCTTGATAGTTATTTCGACGCTTGAATACGTTAATGTCCCATAATACTACTGTCATTGTTATGCCTGCGTTGAAGGAAATGTAAAAACAGTGGCTCGTGTGAGAGTCGAACTCACCACGAAAATTTTAGAAGAATTTCCTCCACGTCCGGTGGCCGAGCCATTACTGCTGTTTGTATGCTGGATGCGTTCTATGTTTGTGCGCTCGCCAATCAACATGTATGCAGTTCATTTTTTCAAATAGATTCACTACATCACACTTGGCTCTTATACAGTTTTTTCTTAGCTCTGTTTCACAATGTATAACACCTAACATATAGTCTGTGTTCACCGTAGACGGTAGCGGCTCCTTGTATACCCAACAGTCCTGAGACCAATCTGCGACTATTACTGGCCCAGACATATAATTGACTTGAGACGGTATAATCTTTCCTTCTGGCGTCAGGTCTTTGCGCGACACCACATACAAGACATTGTTCCATTCGGCGATTTGGTCTAAAACACTGATGGTTTCGTCGAGAAATATGTCGGAATTTGTAAGAATCTTTATGTCGCACGGATGGTGTATGCTAGCGAACTCAAACCAGCGCTTATACGTCAGTCTCTCTTTGATAGGAAATCCGCAATTCTCCACGAACAACACCACACGGTCTATCGACGGATTACTCACGTTCTTATACAAACAGTACAGATTACACGCTTTTGTTAACCGTCACGATATGCGTCTTCTTGCGCGCCAAAGTCGTCGTCGCTAACGTCTGGTAAGAGCCGACGAACGGCCTTTCTGACGCGCTCTTTGAACTGCGCTCCGGTTTCATCGTCTCGAATGTCTGTAAATGGAACTCCTAATGCATACTGCGGGTCGCTATAGTCTTGGAAACGCTCGTGAACAAGACCGGCGTCCCTCGCCTGTGTCCATGCAATGTCTTCGTTTGTGCCAACACCATAAATACAAAAACTGGTAGTAGAGCTATTGCTCACAAATCCTTGTCGAACTTTCATCGTGTTATTCTCCTAATATAAAAAGGGTCCGAGTGGTACACTGAGGAGTCGAACCTCACACATTTTGCTTATCAGGCAAAACCGCACGACCGACGCGAGTATACCAATAACACACCATGTCTATTCCAATAAGCTTGTTGTATTATATCTATCACACACCCTAATTAGGTCGTCTCTGTTGTTCATTTCAACGATTTTCTTATCATAGACTTGCTGAACATAGTTCGTGTTAAAGGCAATGGGTAGTGATAGGGTTTCGTCTAAAACCCGTCGCCACTCCACGACGCTCATATCGGTAATAAGCAACTGATAGAGCGCGCCACTAAACCTAACGCCAAACTCTATTGTAGGGCGCTCTGGACAGTATGTCGGCTTAGGTCTTGCTGTGCTAACAACCACCAGTCGTATTTCATTATCAGGCGCCCCCAACGGAAAATAGTATGCCGCTAAAGCTTCTGGGTCATGAGACACGTACTTCTTGACACAACAGCGTACTGCCTCCATGTGAGCATACGAGTCGATGTTGATTTGGTGTCGCCAGTGGTTTACGGGCATTATACATTTCCCTTATCGAGTTTTTCCTTGAGTTCTTTCATCCACTCATCAGCGATATTACTATTCGACTTAATCGCCGCACCTTGCTTAGCGGCTTTCTTCTTGGCATCTGGTCCGGTATAACACTTACCCTCGTCGCCCCATTTCCAACCAGATTTACCGTCTTTAGTGCATCGTTTTAGTGGCATAGCAGACCTATGATTGAGTGCCAGGAACTGAGATTTATTGATTAAAAGTCAATTGTTCTAACCGTTGAACTATAGGACCGCGAGAGTGGACCAAGTCGGAATCGAACCGACGGAAAACTAGTTTGCAGGACTAGTGCCACTACCAACAGTAGCCCTTGGCCCCCACGTATCTGTATTATACACCAGAATTTAGGAAAGTCAACGGGCAAAAAATTAGCAGGGAAGCCTCCCCTGCTTATTCTTCTCGGCCTCATACCACTGCTTCACATCGTTATTAGTAGCTTGCGCTAAGGTCGCCGAATCATATCCGATATCACGAAGGTATATCACATATACACTACGCTGTTTTACCCACTCTGGCACATCATTCGTCTGATTCATAGCGCACTATTGCCTTTTGACCTTCCGGCACCACCAGTATGTATTCACCGGCTTCAAGTTCGTTTTCTTCTCCAATCTGTGGCGTCACTAAGCGCTCGATATTTAGTTCGTCGCTGTCTTTATCTCTATTCATCGGAAATTCAACGGACATATCTATTCTCCTGCGTTTGATTTCATTGGGTATAACTCTACGCTGCTTGCACGGGGTACGGTCATCCAGTATCGGTTTTGGTGGTCTCTAACGATATTGTGAGTACCATTACTGTCAACTACTTCCGCAACCTGCTTAGACTGCAATTTCTTCACCGTCTTCTTTTCACGTGTTCTGTCTAACACGAACATTGATTACTCCTTAAATATGGGTTTTGATAATCGACGCTGTATTTTGCCAAGAAAATTGTTTGGCAGTAACGATACCCGCCGGGTTATTTGGACGCTGTTGATGAACCGTGCGCATACACTCTACAAGTTGGTCTATATCTTTGGGTTCAAATTTGCCCCAGCTACCTACTGGCTCTACAAAAAACACGCCATCGTGCGCAATTTCGCGCTCATTCACATCAATAAGAATGGCGTTGTTCTCGTGGCAAAACTCAGTATGGCCCGCAACCTTGGTCGTAATCACAGGCTTACCCACCGACATCATTTCTAAGAGTTCGAGGTTCCACCCCTCGGCGCGCGCCGGGAACACGCCACAGTCGGCCTCCGACATAATTTGAGCGACTTTGTCGGGCGTATCGACACGATTCAGAAAACTGACACGATGCCCCATTCTAGAGCCTTTATACAGTCGGTGCCATGCGTGGGTTTGTTCCGCGCTTAAAAATGGATTGTGATTCATCATCCACAAACGCACTCTATCTTGTGGGTTGAATGCCCTAGAGAACGCCTCACATAAAACGTCGTGCCCCTTACGATATTCCCACTTACCAATATTTAGAAAGGTGGTCCATTGTGGGTCGGGAGTTCCAATGTTTTCATGGAAAATAGTGCGGTCCACTCCCAATGGCACAATCACCACATTGGCTTTAGACTTAGTGTGTGGTAATCTCTTTTCTATGACACTCTTTGCCCACTGTGAGCACACAAACAGCATGTCCATGCCGTCAAGCTCTCTATACTCTTGCTTTGTAAAGTTATCAAGCTCAAAGATGGGAAATCCGATATGCATTCCATGACCGACGTGCTGGGCCAAATCAAACTGATGCCATAACCTAAGACTTGATGCCGAGAGGTTATACCAATGACGAGTGTCGATGGCGCGTTTGACTATTGGAGCGTGATGTGGCGCGCACGACACCTGACCGATAGGCCATAGTTTTACGTCCACGTCTTGTTCGACCAGCGCGCTTAGGATGTTTACGCCAACATTGCCGTATCCCAGAGGATTGATTGGCGCGCTGTAGTTAAGGTCCATCTATCGTTCCTCTGCTCTTTGTGTGAAGAATTGTTTTGTGCGGTCCACGAATCTACCACCAACGTCGGTAAAGTTGTACAGCCCATTATCTAACTGATAAATGTCTAGGCGTGGGTCAAACTCTAACTCCCTCAGCAATTGTAGTCTTTGACTATGTCCTCTGTTTTGTATCTTACCATGATACAGATGATAGATGATGTTCGATACATAGTTTATGCTGAAGTCTATGGCCTCTGCGCAGAGTTGTGCCCACGGAAAGTATGTCGATAAATGAAACCGACTGAAAAGCTCACATATTTTTGGGTCATAATGCTGGTATGCCATTGCGCGGGCCGTCAAATAATCGGCACCGCCAAGCACGCAATGTCGATAGAAGTCTATCTGCTCCAACGTAGAACGTCTAGCCGCCCACAACATGCCGGGCTGCCCATTGTATTGCGGCTCAGAATGCAGCACACCAGATACATAGCTGTATGCTTTGTGACAATCCTGAAATCCGGTGGGAAAGCTGTGTATGCCGATATTGTCCACATCTTCAACACCCGACGGCAACATCCCACACCAACTAAAACCCTGCACGACACGATACATACTTAGGGCGTTTGAAATTTGCTCAACCCAATCGTCATTTTGTACTAGAACATCCGCGTCTATCCAACACACCTTATCACAATCCGTGGGAAGGCGAGACAGCAACAACGACAGTATGCTTTCTTTATGCCAAACGATGTGAGGCGCACACAATTGAAATGCCAAGTGGTCGTCGTTAATGACGTGCTGTAGCTGAAAACCACGGTCGTGAAGAGCAACTTCGCCAATCAACACATTGACGTTTTGTTGTAGCAGGCGTTCGTAGAACACACAAAAGTTATCATACCTACTTTGCCAACCCATAGGATTAAAGTATGGTACGATACACCAAAACGAACCACTGAGTTCAACAGGGTCTAGTCTAGGCGTTGTCATCTGGCGTGTCTTGACGCACTGTTGCTGGTGCGGTGGGATTATTGCCATGGTTGATTCTTTGTTCTGCTGCTTCCCATTCATCGCCAAGTTTTTGGTCTAATTGTTTGTAAAAATTTGCGAATGTTTGCGAACGAACGTCTCCCGGAATACACGCAAAGCTTCTGAACATTGGCCCTCGTGTGGACAATACAAAGTCGATGCGAATATATGGTTGTTTGGTGGCTATAGACAGGCGTTGTCCTACATTTATCAAAGACTCTCTAATCTCGTCTTTGGGAATATACCCGTCTAATCCTACATTATTTGCTGTTGCCAACATTTTACCCTTAGTATTACACCATCCCATTTGGTTGTCAGCAGTAACAATTTGTATCAGGGCTATACCGCCGTAAAAGGCGTGCAGACGGTAGTGTGTTGGGTATTGCAGTGTGTCGCCAACACACGGAAATTCTTCAAATAGCATAGATGCGCCATCTATGTCGCAGGTCACCTTACGCTGTTCTTCATAGATGTCGTGCAGAGTAGATTTCTTCTTGGTGGTGAAATTTTGGAGTGTTGCGCCGTCGTCTCTCAACATATAGTCGTATCGGTTGTTCAAGAACACACTAGGGCGTACCGTGAAGACATTAGGAAGACGATTAGGCAGGCTTTGCCACTGTAGTTCTTTGGCTTCGTCGTTCGACAACACTAGATAAACCTTGGGTACGACTACGTTGTGTTGGATACATAGGTTGTACGATGTCAACAGATTTTTGAATCGAGCAAACTCACTGGCTCGTTGTACGCGGTCGGTTACCAACTGTATGAAACCCATGTTATACTCCCATTATTTCTGTCCACTTATCAGCGATGTTGCTATCAGGTGGAAATTTTCTTGCAAATAGTGACTTGCTTGACCTAAATCGTTGGACTAACTCTGGCGATACTTGGTGGTATTCCGTAGGTGTGAACTGCACTTGAGAAAGCCTACACCAATCTGCGTGCGTTTGATGTGTCGGTCGTAGGTGTTCTGCCTCTCCCAAATGTACGAGCACCGAACCAACGTAATGTTCGTCTGGTACTTTGCAGTGCGCGAAATCAGACACAAAATTGAAGCGTGTCAACAACATAGCATGGCGTCTGGTAAGCGCAACCCATTGCGAATTCTTTCGACGATGTTGCTTAGGTATGGTTGTGACTTTGGACATTCGCTCTGTGTATTGGGTCGTAGTATGCAACCACGTTCTATCATCACCAAATAGCAGTTCATGTACACGCGCACACGACTTTATCGGCACACAACTGTCGGAACACAACACCAATCTTTGTACGTCTGGGTCACGTAACGCATAGCGAATCAATTCTAAATGGGCTAAGACTAAACCTAGCCCAGCCCATTTAGTAGAGACCCAGTACGGAATTAGATTATCACGTAAAAAGGGCGTGGTGGTTTTAGTTCTGTCGGCGGCATGACAGCATATTCTAACAGTGTCTTCATGGCCAACAAAATACTTTTCCCACACCCCCGCATGATATACGTCTCCGTATACCAAAAATAGATACGCGACTTTAGCCGGCATACGACGCCTTAAAACGGCACATCGTCGTCGTCTCCGACAACATCTGAGCCTTTAGTGGGCGCTGACTGTGCGGAGTCGTCGGACTTTTTGCCGCCAACCATTTGCATACGGTCGCACACCACCTTAATCTTCTGGCGTTTTTCGCCGTCGGCGGTTTCCCACTGGTCAAGACGCAACCGACCCTCAATAAGCACTGGAGAGCCCTTACTGAGATACTCTGCCGCCACTTCGGCGTTGCGACCCCAAAGCGTCACGTCAACAAACGTGGTTTCCTCAATCACGTCTCCATTGGCATTCTTACGCTTCTCGTTAACTGCGACTCCCAAATCGGTCACGGCGGTGCCGCTGGGAATGTGACGCAATTCCACATCACGGGTCAGATTCCCCATGATAATCACCTTGTTAAAACTTCCGGCCATTAAGCCTCTCCTTTTTGTTTGGAGTGAATGATAAACTACATGTGGTCGGACGACAGTGCCGTCCTACTTGTTTTGCGCTTTCCACCGTGTCGTGAGTAAGCAAACGTTGTTGAGTACATGTTGGTAGTTGCGGGCGGTTCGCAAGCGCCGCCACCTAATACATTTTCTAATTTAATTACGCCTGGGGAACAGCTTGTGTATACCCCGTCACCCCCGTGTCACATAGACGCCTATAGGCGCCATCGGATTGGTAATAGCAAGTTACCGGGTGGCCCTCGTGTTGAGGTCAGGTCTTTCTCTGTCTACACTAGCATTATATCTTGTTTTTTCCGCTTGTCAACCCCAAAATTCCAAGGCGCGCCAAATCAATATCGGACACAATAATGTGGTTCTGTTCGACTAAACGTGTCGCCCCCCACAAGTATAGACCGTGATTGTCGTCGTGTATAATGTACGCAGCATACGGCCTGTCAGTAAGTTGATGTCGTTTACACACATACGCACCTGACTGTGAGAAGATATGTTCACCCAACAATGTTCCAATAGTAGACTTTCCATTATTTACATGTTGATGTATTAAGGATGCACTAAAACCAATAGAAGTACCGCACATTTGATTGAAGCCGTGAGTTAGGGTGTATTCGCCGGTGATACTATTGATTGTTACGCCACAGTCGATAGTAAAGCATTGACAATTAGCAGGGAAGGTGTGTATTGTTTGTACGAGGTCGTTAGCGACGTAATCATCGGCATCCATCATGAAATACCATGTTGGCCGTAAATGTTCTATGGCGTATCTTACCCCACACATTCTTTTACTGGCTTTATCGCGCATATGGCGAAGAAACTCTTGTTGGTTCCACTTGGTTTTGGTGTGGCCGTGCGCAGTCCCGTTGTATGTTAAAAACGTCAGCTTTTCCAGTGGCAGGTCGGGGGGTATCTCTAGGATTTTATTCGCGGTGACTATGGCGTGCCAATTGTCGTCTGTTTGTCGAGCGATATTACGCAAAGAATTGATTAGAAGCTGCCATGTCTTAGCGTAGTCGGCGGCGCTTGACGGATGTCGTACTGGTATGAGAAAAATCACCATGTTAATCGTCTTCTTTTCTAGATTTGAAATATTCCCGCATGTATTGGTCGTGCAGAGGATTGTTCCACTCATACACTCCGTCGTCATTTTTGTATATGTTGCACGACTCTATGTTCCAGCCATTAGACCTAGTGGTGTATTGACGATTTTTTCGTGAGCCGTGTGGCATATGCACAGCGATATTTTGAAACAAACATCCAATCCTTATGTGCGTTCTGTGTTGTTGGCACATATGTTGGTATTCCTTAAAATTGCCGCCACTTAAAGCGTAATCAACCTGCGTCATGTATTCTGAAGTGATACCAGGATGTCCTGTTGAGCGCAAGATATTATCCCACAACAATGTATCACCAGCACCAATTACAGTTCTGTCATACAATCCCCCGAATAAATCTAATAAGTTTCTATTTATGCCAAAAGCAAAACCAGGATGATACAGTGACAGACTAATAGATTGGTCGGGGTATAACAACGACATATATGATACTGTGTGTTTACAAAATGATATCCAGCTAGATACCCCCATTGGCTGCATTATAGTGGCGTCGTCTAAAACGCGAGAAGTCTGGTCATACCAATCAGGCATCGTAAAGCGTATGTCGGCGTCTAAGAATAACAGCTTAGAATACTGCGATGGTATATGCGGCACCAAGACATTATACAGGTTCTCTTTGTGGAACATCACCGTCTGAGCATGTACAACCTTGTGCGGGTTCGGCACCATACTCGTTTGATTCGGATATAGCAGCTCTATTACGTAGTACGGAATGTGTGCTTGGCGTAGGTCTTGAAGTACAGCTAAGAGATTAGCTAATGGTTTTTGATATCTACAATAAGAAAAATAACACAAACATACTGCTAGGTCGTCTCGTGTAGGTACGTCGTATGGCTGGATGATGTTGTGTATGCTTGGTGGCGAATGCAACCACCGACTATTGTTCAGTGATATCACAGGGAAGTCGTTGTTCATGCAAACTTCTTATCTAACAACAGGTCAACAAACTCTTTTATCTCACGGTAAACTTTACTCTGTATGGCGAACCCCCATCTTTTAGTCGCCTTATCTTTCACCCACTCTCTCAAATCAGTACCAAACTCATCGCTACGCGCCTTCCAATCACACACCATTTCAGCCAAATACACAGAAGGCATAGAGTCTATCCCATCCCAATATTCCGGGTGGTGAGGGTTAGTGCTAATATGCTGTTGAACCGCCGCCGCAAACTGCTCCGGTTTCTTATCTTTGGTGTCTTCGTCGAGCGCCTCCCACTCTAGACCCCGAAACTTACTATTGTCGTGCAACATGCCATTAGCAATGAGAAGGCGAGCAAGGATATGCCTTCCCTGCTTATCTAATCGCTCAGACAGCAGCTCGCATTCGTTTTGAACGTTGCGTATATGTCGTACTAGTTCGTTGAGTTGTATCACCAAACTATCCATTCTAGTTCATGTTCTGGAAACTCACTAATTAGTGTGAGCATGTCTTGAGCGGTGGCCTTGTCGTAGTTTTGCAACCTATTGATTGTTTTTGGAGACCACCTTGCTCCACCACATGCTTTACCCATGACTTGCTGCAACCCACTAGTTGTCTTAAATACGCTTCCAGCGTTTGGATATGAGCTGTCGTGATGTTGCCTAACTAATTCCATACGCTTTTCTATAGAATTTGGTACGTAAGGTGGCAAGCATAGAATTGCTCTCAGTATCGTATGCTTGTTCTCATGAAATATACTATGTCGGAATGCAAACCCACACTCTTTCTTAGTTAACCAAAATCTTTTATTATTATATGACACTTCGACTTTTTGAACTACGTCACTTATGGCCTCGCGTCCGACGCCCCCTCCTGCATTCATATAGATGCAACCGCCCAAAGTGCCAGGAACAGACGCCAAAAACGATAATCCGCCATATCCAAGCTTTGCTGCTTCTCGTACAAACACTGGCATCATTACTCCGCATTGCACATCAAAAATATTGCCGTTGTGATTGTACGCAGACAGTGCCTTGGTGCTAATAACTACATTGGGGGTGTTGTGTACTAGAAGATTGCTGCCGTTACCCAGTATGTGTGGTGTATACAATGACGCAAGTTCATCTAGTGTTTCTGGATATATGACGGTAGTTATCCCGCCTATATGTATTGTGGTGAGAAGCGATAGCTGCTCTTGTTTAGTGTACATTTTTATTGCTCACATCTACATCGGATGCTTTCGTGTGGCCACATCCGTCTGTCTGCTGTTCTCACTATGCTACATCCTGTAAGTAGTTACCAAAAATCGTGTAGATACCATCGAATTGTTCTCTCTAATCCAGCGTCCAGCGAGGTAGTCGCTTCAAATCCAAACGCCTTAGCCTTGGTGGTGTCAAGTAGTCGCGTCGGCTGACCATCGGGCTTAGAATTGTTGAATATCAGCTTGCCTTTATAGCCCATTAGCTCTGATATTTTGCGCGCAAGCTCACAAATTTTTACATCGTGACCACTGCCTAGATTGACCGGCGCACTAGACTCATAACTCAATGCGGCCCGCACTATGCCTTTGGCGCAGTCCTCTACATAGAGAAAGTCTCGTGACGCCTCTCCCGTACCCCACACCTCGACCACATCCCTTCCCTGCTTAATCGCATTGTCAATCTTTACAATTAACGCTGGAATGACATGCGAGCTTTTTGGGTCAAAATTGTCGCCAGGACCATAGAGGTTGGTTGGCAGTAAATAAATGGAATTAAACCCATGTTGTTGTCGGTACGCCTGTCCCTGCACCAACAACATCTTTTTAGCTAATCCATAGGGTGCATTTGTTGCTTCAGGATACCCATTCCATAGGTCACACTCTTTGAAGGGCGTTGGCGTATGCTTAGGATACGCACATACGGTTCCGACATTCACTAGCTTGCTTATTTCGGCGAAGCAGGCATAATGTAGCAACTGTATGCCCATAATGGCGTTGTCGTAGAACAGTCGTGCTGGTTCGGCTTTGTTCAGTCCTATTCCTCCGACAGTCGCCGCCAAATGAATGATGATGTCAGGCCGACATTCATCCAACATCTTTTTGATGTCTTCGGCGTATCTAAGGTCATAGTCTCGGCTGTTCAAGTCCATGGCGCAAGTAAAGTCGTCATGCTTCCAGCATTCTTGGGTAACATACTTACCTAAGAACCCAGTCCCACCAGTAATTACTACTCTTGACATTGTGCGCTCCATTTCTTATGTATGTCTGCCAGTGCTGCGACTTTGTTATCGACACCTTTTATCCAGTTGGCATGATGCACTTTGATTGCATCTAGGTCTAAGGGAAATCTGTTGCACCAGAATTCGTCGGCGGGCAACATCGCATAGTTTAGCGTTTGTAACAGCTTGCAGAACACTGCTTGGTCTGTCAATCCACTAGTGCGTCGTTGTGTAAAGATGTCCGAGGTATATATCTCATGAAAAAACGACAACGTCTTCAAGCTGCATCTCACCACATAAAAGCCCGAACATGCACTCTTGTGGTCGTTACGACTCACGGCAATGTCATGGTCGCCCAATAACTCCAATAGTCTTTCACGAACAGGCTTCAAAATCTGAACATCACAATCAGACCATACCAAAATGTCGTCGATATTGTCTTCAACGGCCTCTAGCATAGTCTTGGCTTTTCGGCGTGTGTTACGACCCCACTCTGGGTCATCCCAATGCCCGCTGCCATATTGCGGCGACGTACCTACACACACCTCAAATTCGCGTTCCGCGCCCGGCTTCAGCCATTGCTCGAACATCGCCCTGTGGCTATCGGTAACGTGGGTGTATAGCTTCATGTCGCGTTATTCTCCTAAGATTAGACTGATGACATTGGGATTATCATACAATAGCTTTGCAAGCATCGTAAACCCAGAGAATCCCTTATTCCATTTGTTGTTGTTGCACTTAGTATAGTGCAAGCGTTGTGCCCGCGCCAAGGCAAATAAGTCGCACAACAAGTCTAGGTTTCTCTGGTGATAGTCGATTCCCGTGACTTGATGGCGTGGTTTTTTGTCGTTAGGCGTTAGGTCTATTGCTTGCCACACTGTTTGCGTAAAAAACTCCTTGGCATACTGTACGCAGTCGTAGTCGTCGGAGCACACCAATAGATTGTCGCACTGAAGTTTTGGCCGTAGTGTGTTGAAGAACGTTTTATAGTCAGTCTGGTAGTCAGTATTGCGCACGTGAACAGCGTCGTATTGTGACGGCAGTCGGTTAAGGCAGGACTTGACGTGTTCCAATACCAATGGCTGTAGCTTTAGGCAATTAGCGAATTTAAGAAAAGTTTTCTGTTTCTCTTTATCATACCACGGAGTTCCTCCCTTGGCACGTTCTACCAAACACTGTTCGTCATATGTGCAAGCATGGTCAAAACCAGCACTACCATCTCTATATACGTTGCCAGAGACACGTGGTGGGTGTGCGGTGAACGCATTGAGCACATTCACTATTTCTTTGGTTATAGTGCCCACAACTTCCACGTCACCAACAACATCAAAACACGAATTGAATTGTGCTCGCATAGAAGAGCTGCATAATGTGTCTATGACAAGAGTGCGTCCATTCTCTCGACAGTAGTGCCACGCACGTTGAATTTGAGACAACGTGTCGGTGAAACCGCCGGATGCTATGCACAGTACGTATTTCTTCATCGAACCTATAGCATAGTTGATTGTAATAAGGTTGTGGTGATGAGGTTCATGTTACTGCTGGTTATCAGAAGGGGAGTGGTTCCAACACCACCACAAAGGCGGAAGGCAAGGGAATCGAACCCTCAGTGCCTCGCGACACACTCGCTTTCCAAGCGGGCCCAACGAACCAGTATTTGGCTACCTTCCAATGGCCCCATCATCTTATCACATTCAAATGGGGCCGGGTCTATCGGCTTAACCACGTTGCTTACGCTATCCATTTAATCATTGATGTCATACTCATAATGGACGCACTGCCTTTGTGCTACCCGACATTAAATGACTCAAGATGTCGGGGTTAGAATTGAACTAACATCTTCCAATAATGCACCAATGAACTTGATTAAGCAACACGATAGTAGTTTAGATTAGAGCGATAATCTGAAGCTTAAAGCCTGACCTGCCTCTGCCAATTGGGCTACCCCCTCGTATAATCATGGTAAGTGAGGGGAGTTGGACTCGAACCAACACTGACGGTCTATGGTGTTCAGACTAAACCTAAATCTAAGACTACGCTCCGATAATGTACGTTAGTAAGTTGGACGCCAGATTTACCTGCGTCACAACATGAGTGTTTGCCTCTTCGCGTGCGACCTTTACTGCGTCTTGCAGCTTGCGTACACGCATTAGCATATCACGTTTTTCGTCGGCTGGAAGCGCCCCGCTCATCTTCACGGTGGACCACTCACCAACCTTGACATCCTCAGTGTAGACTTCAACCTGCGCCGGATGCTTGTCTGTCGCAGGTGCTTTGACATGGTTTCTCATCACCTTCTTGGTGCGATTGGTGCGCGTGGGTTCAGTGACGTGACACCCACGATTTTCGTCATAGACCCAGCGTTCAGCGGGGTCCAGCGTCGGCAACGCCGAAATAAGCGTATGGATATCCACAAGCTGCTTTTCTAAGAACAGCAAGTGAGTAACGGGCACGTCCTTAACCAACACATTGTCGTCCACTACTACATCAGCTCTTGCCTCAGTATTTCCACGGTCTTGTGTCGCCACAATATCAATCAAGGATGTTAGTGTGTTCTGCGCTACACTAAGCATTTGCTTGGTTGTGAACTGCGGCAACTTGTTTTCGGGAGGAATGGTTTCACCTTCGTCGTCGCTCGGCTGATATACTCGCGAAATACCAGTAAAGACTTCGGGCTTCTGCACCATTTTGTATACTTGCGTCAACTCTTCCTTGGCGCGAGTCTTCTTTCCATTCACCAACGCAATCACTTGATTTAGCTTTGTCATTTCATTATCCTTTGTTTATCCTAAAGTTAAAAATATGTAAGGGCCAGCATGGAATTCGTTTTACAGGAACTTTAGTTGGTCCACTAACTACTGAATTTCTTTTCTATCTTCATCCGTATATTCGTGCGATACAGACTGACCGCACATTGACGCGCATCTCGCATCACTCATCTTCCTACTTAACATGGACATAGTGTTCGCGCTCTTACTGGTGCTATAGTTTGCGGCAAACTTTGAGTCGATACCCAGCTTGGCACTCTCTGCAAACGCATCTTGATTAGCGCCCAGAAACGTGAATTTCCACTGGTATTGGTGTTGCTGAGTCTCAATCATGACTTTGACCATCGCGCTGGTGAACTCTTGGCTGGCATTTTCCCCTCCGTCCGTCACAATCACCACCATTACTAGACCAGGACGGTCTTTTTCATTCATCGCACTTAGCCTAGCACCAATCGCGTTGATGGTTTTACCAACGGCGTCGTTCAGCGCAGTCATGCCGCGCGGTTCTAGTGCGACGTGCTTCACATCCTTAATGGGGACACCGTCGTAAACGACATCGTACTGGTCGTCGAACTGCACCAAGGTGAAGTTGCAATCGCCGGCCTCCTTCTGCTGTTCCTCAATCAGACGATTAAGTCCATTTTCTGCTTCTTGTTGACACGATATCATAGAGCCGCTACGGTCCATGATGATGGTTAGGTCCGTGAGATTCTGATTCATCTTTTTCCTTTCATTTATCTAAGCGACCAATTGTAAACGGTGGTACTCGCAGTCAGTAGCACACAAAATAAAGGGTTTACCGTTGGTGTGACTACCCTGCTTCAATCCACTCTGTCTTTCGACAAAGAACCCTTGCTGGCGTACCACACGAGAGCCAACGCCCGAAATCGAACCGGGAACCACACACTACCAATGTGTAGTTGAGACCACTCTACGATGGCAAGCAGCGACGTAAGGAGTTGAACCCTAAACAACGTGATTCAAAGTCACGCGGCAGAACCGTCTGTAACATCGCTATAGGTTTGCGCCATATACACATTGATGGACTTCGCTACAAACTCAGGATTCGCCGACGCAATCCGCTCCCCATTAAACCCTATTCCGCTCCAGACACTCTTTCCGTCTATGCGGGCACGATTTATTGCCACGAACAGTTGGCCTAACTCACTGACCACCACACTTCCCCTGCTAATTTCTGCCATGACTATACCTTATGTATATCCAAAACAATGGGCCTGAAGGGAATCGAACCCCCAAATGCGCCATGATTGCCTTTTCATCACAGGCCCGTCCCGTCATTGCGTTTCGTCACCATATAATGGTTGTCGCCGACCCTCTCAACACACCACTCTGTACCCTGGTCTTTGGCCGACCACCGTTGTTCATGCGCTATCTTTTTGCTTTGCTCAACCATCTGATAGCGCAAATGCGTTTGTTTACACGCCCGTTGTGTATCGTCATGCGGTATATGCTTAATTAGGCCATAGCTAAGGTTGAGGCGCAAATATCCCGCCAACTGTAGTCTTTCGTACAGGTCTTCGTCGTCGTACCCGTAATCTACTATTCGCTCATTATACCCGCCAACACTCCAAAACAACCGCTGGCTTATCAGTATACACCCATTGATGTTGCGTGCGTTCGTATTGCACGACGGATACATGCGCCAATTACCAGTAAAAAACCTAGATACATTTGTGATTTGATATTGTGTAGTGAAATGAGGATGTAGTAAATAGTCGGTGTCTAGCTTGTATAGGGCTGGATGTCTGGCTAAGCGTGCTGCTAGGTTGTACGCATGAGTCAATATCCAGCGGTCAGTACCTAAGACTTCGTACACAACAATTGGCGTTAAACTATCTACGGCCCTAACTACATCTTGTACTTGTTCTACGCCTCCCCACTGCACCAGCACTATCTCATCGAACGCTCGATTTTGGTTGAGCCACGACGGAAGTGTTTGTTTGAGCATGTCGTTGCGATTTCGAGCGCAGCATATGGCAGATGTCTTCATGTCTATTCAGTCCAGAAGGCGGGCTTTTAGCCACGACTCAAACTCTGCCAAAATACCCTCAATGCCGACATGAACAAACGCCTTCATTAGTTCGCCGTCTTTGATTCGTTCGTCGATAAACTGTAGGTAAAGTCTGTCGCCCATTGTTTTTCTCCAAATAAGCAGGGAAGGTATGCCACCTCCCTGATTATAGCACAATCTTTCCGGTTGTCAAGCCCACCGTGCGCTAGATTTCCACCCCGCACTGTCGCAGCACCCTCATGATATCTATGTCTTTGTCGTACCACCATGTCAGCTCATAACCGATGCGATGTCGCCACACGCATTCCTTCGGCTCAATGCATCTGTACTCATAGATAGGATGTTGATATCGTTCCACGACTCCGTTCCAATGCACAATGGTCTTCTCCTCATACCTCGCAACGCGCCGTACACGTCGCGAGGCTCGTACCACGCGCTCCGTTTTATATATGGGGGTGATGCGGTAGGGTATGTCGTTGGCGTTAAACCATTGCGACAGAGACCATGAGTGGTCAAAAAAAATGATACGATGTTCAGCGCCGCGACCACCACAACGATACTGGTGCTGCCGCTTCACCTTCCATGTTTTTTGCAGGCACACTGGGCGGTCGTCGTATGCATCCACCAAATTCGACTGATTGCGATTAGCTCGCCCCCATTTACTACGCTTACCGTTAATACGTCGTTCTTGCGTAGTACGTGGATTGCGATACCCCTTTTGATACTTGGTCTTGTCCTTCATCTTTTACTCCATAGACGTTGGTAATTTGTAAACTGCTACATATTACTACATCTATGGAATAAGGTGTTGTTTGTCATTGTTATGCCTCAAACTATATGTGCCAAAAACTTGCTGATTTCGTATGCCCTACCAATGTCTTGCGGAGGCTCTATGTGTCGTCCATGTTCTTGCCACCATCGTTGACCTTCTTCTAGCGACTTTACCGTCACAAAGTCCGTGTTCAAAGTAGAGAACACATCCAACCACTTATCTGGCATGTTGAGAGTTTCGTTGTCGAGCAGCAACACCGCACACGGGACTTTATACGCCAAACACGATATTAGGCAATGAAGACTGTTGGTCAAAACAAACTTAGCACTTACTATGCGCTTTAATGTACTTAGAATGTCGGCCTGTCTCACCATCACATTCATGTATGTGGCGCCTAATTTTTCAGCATTTAGTTCACCGACGTTACGATTAGGACCACAGTGCGGCACAAACAATATTTCGCTCGACACATGCTTATCAAACTGATAGTAGTGGGGCATAAGGAAGCCGGGGTCACACAACGGTATGTCATACTCAATACCTAGTTGTTGTTTGGTGACGCGGCCCCTAAGCATAACAGGATGTATATTAGTTAGAGACTTAACTACGTTTTGTGCTCCACGACCATTGCCTTGACCAAATACCCATACGCTTTTTACGTGTTGCGTGAGTCGCGATATTTGTTGACGATGTAGTTCTGAACCGATGACTAGACCACAGCTATTATACTTGGATATCGACCCGTTTTGTACGGCTATATCAAACGGAATAGGCTGAATACCCATTTTGGGCAACAACAACTCAACGAAGTGTTCGCCCAAGTTAAGCGTTGATTGCCCGCCTTTCCAGTACCATACTAGCTTTTCCACAGTGTTATTCTCCGTATAATCCAAGCGTTCTGCCACCATCTATGACAAAATTTTGACCGGCCTTATCTGATGTCAGAAACTCGACCACGTGCGCCACGTCAGTTGGATAACCAATGCTTTAGAGTGAGCGATGGGAGCGTTACGACCACCTGGTGATAATACCATACTGTTTAAGCACACATATTAACATCTGCACGCGTGTTAAAACAGAGTAATCTCCCATGCTATTTATCACTTTATATTGTATTGTTGTTTATATTTTTTCAACAACTCATTGTTGTTTATGTTTAGGTTATTTTTATTAGCACTATCATGCCACAAGTGCCACCCAATACCTTGACCTAGCCAAAACTCATGACGTGACCCAATAGCATAGCTCCACGCATGGTCTTCGTGTCCCCATCCACAAAAGCGAGTATCTGGAGGAAATTCGCGCAGTATGTCAATATGCATCACGACAATTCCTCCACACCTAGTCATGCCGCGAGTTGTCCATTGTAATGGTTCTTGTACGCCGTCATATAGAGCAGTCGTAGACTCTTGTGTTAAATTACGCATCTCTTGGTATGGCATTGCGACCATACGCTTATCTTTACCGACTATGTCTATGGCGGCAGGTAGTTCTGCACACCAACAATCAGCATCATGTATCACCACAACTTCATGCGTTGCTTTTGGTGTGGCGTCTATTATAGCCTGCGCTTTGTTGTACGTTAATATGTTCCCGTATATTGGCGACACTATTAACTCACAATCTGGCACTATTTGCGTAATCTTTGTCTTGGCATAATTCCACGCCAATTCTCTACACGGCGTCAATGGCGCATATGGTACTATGATAGATGTCATGGTGTGTCTTACGTATAAGCAGGGAAGGCTGTCCTACTGTTGCTGCATTCCAATCTTACTCGGGTCCAACACCGCCAAACCATATTCGTTGGTGTGAGCGCTTCGGCGCGTCGGAAACACAAAGCTGTCCTTAAGTCTCAAATCTAACTGCACCACACCCACTTGTGTAATTAGCTCATGGGTGGGGTGCAACACTGGTTTGTCGCTGTCTAACGCCGCGTAGGCCAACAATTGAAATGCTTGGCTGTTGATTGTCTTATAGTCTGACATTGGTATCATGGGAACTAGAATGGATTTATCCCAATAGTAGCCTCCGGAGTATGCAGCCACACACCACTCTTTTGTCTCAACTCTTTGAAAATACTGGCCGTCTTTATCAAACATTACGTATGATATGCAGTTGCCATCAGGAAAAAATCCTGAAGGAAAATCTATAACCTTGCGAGATGTGTGCGGGCTATATTCTACTACATGCCGCATGAACACAGTAGAGAGTACGTCCTTAGAACTAATCCGAGGCAATTCGTCCTTGGCTTTATGATGAGTAAAAGGCAAGAGTGCCCCCATGCCAATCACGCTCGTTTTACTCAAAAACTCTCTTCTTGTAACGCTCATCCCTTTTTCCTTTCGCTTCATAGAAACAATAGCGATGACAGGACTCGAACCTGCAAGGACGTTTGTCCATTGCGCTCTAAACGCAACGTGTATACCTACTTCCACCACATCGCCTTGCACGGGCTTTCACAAAGTTTCATCTCGCCGTCCAGCGGGTCTCAGATTCATTCGTGCTATCTCTCTGGCTTTTCCCGTGTGAGTTACCAGTTCATTTGGGGCGCGACCCCAACCACTTTTTCCTAATTGTATATGTCATGTCCCACAAGACTATCACACTAATGACGATTAAAACAACCGGAGATGTCATCACGCAACACACACACCATATTACAAGCTGTATTGGCCACGGTATCAGAGAACCGATGTCATCATCAAAGTACGTTCTGTCTTCCATTAAGTCGGACACCACATCAGTAACCAGTAAAATAATAGTGATAGTGACGCCAACGCACAGGTATAACAACATCATAATATCAAAGTACACCACTATAGAGTCTCCTAGCCCTGTGCGTGAGTTTATCTGCGACCTTATTTGTTTCGCGCCCCGCCCATTTGGTCGTGACAGGCACACCTTCCTGCTCAATTCTTTGCACCAGCGCCACACACTTCCTATGGTAAAACCGTAGATGCGGCTTAGTCACCCCGTAATTGCCCGTTAGCTGATTCAGAACCAGTTGGCTGTCGCCGCACAGCACCAACGACGTGATAGTATGATAGCGTTTGACTGTAACGATGTGCGTCCACGCCGCCATCAACCCATGCCACAACCCCGACCATTCCGCAACGTTGCTCGTGGGCTTCTCATCATGACACACACCGTAGCCTTGACCCACCACTTTGTCGTCCATTGTTATGGTGTAGGCATAACAGGGAATGCTTTGTGCGTTGCCGCCACCATCGAAAGCCAATTGAAATTGCATTGCTCTTACTTATTAAGTCTTCTCTCTAGAAAACTGTCCACTCCACAATAGTTCTCCCTATCTTCATTAGCAAAGTATTCCTCGCTGAGTTGTTGAATTCGTTCTGCGTCAGATTTTGTTTGAACCAGTGTCACAACAGCAACCATGTCCGTCTTGCTTCCAACCCCCACAAACGTCAAATCAATATCTTGAATGACTGTGCGCGGCGTGCTGTTTGCCTTAATCCTTTTCACTGTTTGTTGTGTCAGGGCGTTAATTGCGTCTTCGGCGTTACGATTCCATGACGCTACATCAACGAAGTCACTAATGTTAGGACAGTCTAGCGCTACCGCTGTTCTTATGGTCTGTCGCACAGTATCGACAACATTATGACATTGGGTAAATACTGTTTCGGCAAATTCTTTTCGACGAAATCCCAGGTAGTTAACTAAATCCTGAACTTGTTCTAGTCGTGCTTTTTCTATGTTCATGCTTGTTGTCTCCTGTTCTTGATTATGGTCAATTAAAATAACGGAAGTAGAGCCATGAGGAGTCGGACCTCTCTGCACCGCCACCCATTTATTTTGCAGAATTGGTTATAAGCCAATCGGATGGTAATGGCTCCATAGCTTCACACCACCATCTTTCCCATCACAAATTTATGTACCAGATAGTCCAAAAGAACTGGCAGCACCACCGTCTTGACTATTGTGTGAATCTTGCCGGCGAACGGTTTGACCAACCACGGCACCTTGACTTTCGTCACCATAGTGTCATACAGGCAAGAGATTAGCTCAAGTAATGTCGTCTTAAAAAACACAATGTCGCGAGGACCGACCAGCCTAGCCACTACCTCTAGCAAATCATCAACAGCATCTATCAAAAATCGACCAACCGTCTCAATATCTCGCTTGGGATTTCTGATGAGGTATCGCCACCAACTATGTTGTACTGCTATGTCCTTTATGTTTGGGTCATCGTTTTGCCAATGGAACCCCAACCACAATGCCCTTTGACGCAGTTCATCTTGTACTAGTTGTTCGTTCATGAGATGGCTCCATGTTTTAAGAAAGCTAGCTAAAGCGATAAACACTCACTACACGAATCGGTCGCCCGAGAGTCGAACTCGGCTTTTTCCTGTCCCCAGAACAGGCGGCACACCCCGCACCCTGCGACCGTGGCTTCGGCGGTTGGACGCCCATAAACTACGCCGAATCTTATCAACAGCAACGGTGTGACGAGTCGAACGCCATCGTGCGGGGTTGGAATCCGCCGCCTCTCCCAGGAGGACACCGTCAAATATAAAGGCGTATAACGGGAATCGAACCCGCACGGCCTTCAACAGCCTCTTGATTCACAGTCAAGCTCAGCCAACCAATATCTGACTTATACGCAGTGACGTAGGTGGAAATCGAATCCACATGTCCATTACGGACACCGGGTTGAAAGCCCGGCCAAGCATACCAATAGCTAACCCTACGCCGTCCAAATGGTTGCGCAAATCACAGCGCCCCCAGCAACCTCTACCACATGGTCATTGCCCGGACATCATACTATTAACTCCGGCTTCGCCACCTCGATATGATTAGGGTTCGTAAGCCGGTCGTACAACTCAGCGATTTGTTCGTCTGGCTGCACCACCAACATCGCCATGTCCTTATTCAATATCATAGGTTCGTCCATAGCCCCTGGTACAAACTCCATCAAAGTAATGGCGGTGTTCATTCTACCGCTTTGGTCTGGTCGTGGCATCGCAATGAGCGCCAATGGTCGTGTCAGACGCAATTCTTTGGGTCGAAATTCGACTTGTGCTACGATAGTTTCTCCGCTAACCAGCTTGACGATTTTGGGTTTTTGCA
>Ga0172382_10003515_pt1 | contig 24787 bp, 25 predicted proteins | sample Leawel138RmetaG_FD_122245 | JGI IMG/M metagenome (GOLD analysis project Ga0172382, IMG submission 122245) | Leachate microbial communities from a municipal landfill in Southern Ontario, Canada - Leachate well 138R metaG | ecosystem: Engineered > Solid waste > Landfill > Unclassified | place...
GATTATATTTGAGTAGTTGAAAAGCTTTAAGGCATAACAAAATGAATATCGAAGATTCAATGAAATTATAAAGAAAGCTTGAGGGAAGGAAGGTGCAATATGCCTCCTTTCTTCCTTCATGATCTATAAGAAATAACTCACTTAAAGAATACAATCTTTTGTCCAAACGAAGTAGCCCACTTCACATTCTCAAAACATAGTGCTGCCCCTATTTTTCCACAAAATACTATGGATCCCCCGCTGTTTACTTGACAAAAGCTCCCACCCTGATATAGATGGCGCAAGGGAGAAAAGATGGAAAAAACCTGCTACTTGGACAATGAAATCATCGCACTCGTGGATTGCCACAATTTCTACGCCTCATGTGAGCGCGTGTTCAATCCCCGTTTGCAAAATAAGCCCGTAGCTATTCTTTCCAACAACGATGGCTGCATCGTCTCGCGTAGCAATGAGATCAAGGCACTCGGCATCCCCATGGGCGCACCCGGATTCAAATATGAAGCAATGATTCGCAAAGCGGGCGGAGTGCTACTTTCCTCAAATTATTCCCTCTACGGCGATATGAGCGCGCGAGTGATGGAAGTTTTGCAAGAATTCAGCCCCGAATTTGAACAATATTCCATAGACGAGGCTTTTATGCGACTCACCGGCATGCAGGTTCGCGATTGGGAAGCATGGGGCAAGGATATAAGAAAGAAGGTCTTTCGCTGGACAGGTATCCCCGTCTCCATCGGCATCTCCCAAAGCAAAACTTTGGCAAAAATAGCCAATCACCACTCCAAACGCCACGCCGGATTCGGTGGCGTTTTAGCCCTGCTCGATGAAGCTCGCCGCGAAGAAGCACTAAAGCGTGTCAAAGTTGCCGATATCTGGGGCATCGGTCGCCAATACGAGAAGTTTCTCAAGCAATATGGCATAGAAAACGCCCTCGAATTCAGCCGCGCCGAGCTCAGCTTTATCCGCAAATATATGACGATTATGGGCGAAAAGACCGTGCTCGAACTCAGAGGATTTTCCGTGATCGATCTCGAAGAACTCCCCCCGCCCAAAAAGAGCATCGTCACCTCAAAATCCTTTGGCCGCCTCGTCACAGACCTCAGTCAGTTGGAAGAAGCCGTCTGCGAATATGCCACGCGCTGCACGGAAAAACTGCGCGAACAACACAGCTTGGCAAGCTCACTAATGGTATTTTTGGGAACAAATCGCTTCCGACAAGGCCCGCAATACAATAATTCACTAACCGCAACGCTTTTCCCACCAACGGCATACACCCCTCAGATCATCAGCCAATCTTTGGAACTTTTGCGCGAAATCTGGCTTCCCGGCTTTGAATATAAGAAAGCCGGAGTCATGCTCGCCGGGATCACAGCCGAAGAAGACGCCCCGCTCAGCTTCTTGGAAAGCAACTATTTAGACGATGAACGCAGCGACTTGATGAGAGCCGTCGATAAACTTAATAAAAGCATGGGACGAGACACTGTGCGCTATGCCGGCAGCGGGATCAAGCGCGATTGGGAGATGAAGCGAGAACTCCTCAGCCCGCGCTATACCACAAATTGGAAAGACCTCCCCAAGGTGAAATAGATGAAATACAGCATCGCCGCCAAAACCGAGCACAAAATCAAGATTCAACGCAGCGAATTCATCGGCTTCCTCTTCCCCGTGCAAAGCATGGACGAAGTGCAAGAAATATTAAAAGAACATCAGCAAACTTACGCCGACGCCACGCACAATTGCTATGCCTACATCCTGGGCTATAAAGGCGAGATCAGCTATTATTCCGACGCCGGCGAACCCTCGGGAACAGCAGGCAAACCCATCCTCAACGTCCTCTTGCGCAATGAATTATCCGGAGTCTTAGCAATCGTCACGCGCTATTATGGTGGCATCAAATTAGGCGTAAAAGGGCTGATCGATGCCTACACCCAAAGCACCGCCGAGACCCTCGAAAAAGCAAAACTCTGCGAATATCAAGAACTTTTCACATATATGGTCGAAACCGAATATCCGCTGCTTGAAAGCCTGCGCCACAGACTGCAAAGCCTGAACATCAAAGAAGCTGAGGCAGAGTATTCCGAGCGCGTCTTGCTCAGGCTCATAGCTCCGGATTCCAGCCGCGAGGAGCTTGAGGAAATCTTAGACTCCTTCCAAGCTCAAAACCGACTTAACTACTATATGGAGACATAATTTATGAAACAGATGATCATCTTAATTTTGCTCATATTTCTTGCGACTTCACTGATCGCTCGGGTGAAAATATTCAACAGCGAGAGCAAGGAAGAGCTTGATTTAGATAGCTTTGTAAATCAGCTCAGCGCTTATGACGTGATCTTCTTTGGAGAGATGCACGGCACGAAACCCGTTCACGCTTTAGAGCATGCCATCTTGCCCGGGCTTTGGAAGACAGACAATTCCCTGATTCTCTCCTTCGAAATGTGGGAAAGAGACCATCAAGACAAGCTCGACGCCTATCTCAAAAGCGAAATCAGCTTAGACGAACTCCTCAATCAAGACCGCGTGTGGGACAATTACGACGACTATCTCCCCATGCTTAACTTCGCCAAAGAAAAGGGCTTAAAGGTCGTCGCCGCCAATGTGCCGAGGTTCTTTGCCGCTCAAACCGTGCGCGAAGGTCTCAGCTTTGTGGACGATTTAGAGCCCGAACAGCGCAAATTAATCGCCGAAACGCCATATTTTGAGGATGAAGCCTATGAAACGCTCTTCGCTGAGGTGATGGACATGGGCAAGGGATTTTCGCCCGATAGCGACATGCTAAAGAGATTTTTCCAAGCGCAGGTTATCAAAGACGCAACCATGGCAGAAAGCATCGCAGACGCGCATAAAGAGAGCCCCGAAAGCCTTATTGTGCACTATAATGGCGACTTCCACTCGCGCGGCTATCTCGGCACCGTCACCGCGCTAAAAAACCACTTTCCCGAGCTAAAGATCGCCGTGATCACCACCATCGTCATCCACGAAGATGAAACGGATGTGAGCTCACATTTAGACGAAAACCAAGGAAGCCACTTCATCATGGTAAACAGAAAAGATTTAGGAGGACAAAGATGATTCGCAAAATGGCCCACGCCGGAACTTTCTACCCCAGATTTGCGCAACAAATCACCGAGCAAGTTGATTCTTGGCTGGCAGACGGCGGCAGAATACCCGAAAAAGGAAGGAACTTAGGGCTCATCGTGCCTCATGCCGGATACGTCTATTCCGGCAAATGTGCCGCGCTCGGCATGGCATCCGTCCGCCACGAAAACTGGGATGGAATCATCGTCGTCCACCCCTCCCACCAAGGCAATCACTTCGATTTTAGCCTCTCCCCTTTTGATGAATATGAGACTCCGTTAGGCAATATCATGCGAGACGAAAAGACCTTTCAAAACCTTCTGCCTTACGCAGATCAGAACATTGAGCGCGATTACCACGCCTTGGAGCATTCCCTTGAAGTACAACTCCCGCTCATCCGCTACTTTTTCCCCAATGCACAAATCTGCCCCGTGATGATGGGAAGGCAAAGCCCCGCCGTCTCACAAAGGCTTGCGGGAGCGTTATATGAGGCCGTTTACAAGTCCGCACGCAAGATTTTGGTGATGATTTCCACAGACCTCTCGCACTATTACGACATGCAAACCGCGCGGGATTTGGACGCTCATCTCATCGATTATATCCTCAAACTTGACGCCGAAGGGATGTGGAGCGAGATGAAAAAAGGCAAACTGGAAGCCTGCGGGATTGGCTGTATCATGGCACTGATCGAGCTCGCAAAGCATTATAACACAGCAAAAAGCGAGTTGATTTGCTATACCAATTCCGGAGAGACCAGCGGCATGAAAGAGCAAGTTGTCGGCTATGTTTCGGCAAGAATCTTGATCTGAACTGAAGGAGAAAATCATGTTTGATGAAAAGCAAAAACGGGAACTCCTCAGCTATGCGCGCAATGTGATCCGAAAGAAACTCACCGGTGAGAGCTATCTCACGCCGGAGGACGAGGCCTTTTCTGAACATAGAGGGATCTTCGTCACCCTGCAAAAGAGAGGGAATCTCCGCGGCTGCATCGGCTATATCCGCCCATATAAGAACATCTTAGACAGCATTCACGACATGGCTCTCGCCGCCGCTTTTGAAGACCCGCGCTTCGCTTCGCTCGGAAAGCATGAATTGGACGATATCAGCATTGAAATCTCAATTCTTAGCCTCATGAAAGAGCTTGTCGATACCGATGATATCGAGATAGGACGCGATGGACTCTATCTGCAACATCCTTATGGCAGCGGGCTTTTGCTCCCCCAAGTTGCACCCGATTGGGGCTGGAATAAAGAGGAATTTCTCAGACAGATTTGCCATAAAGCGGGCTTGCCGGCAGGGAGCCATTTAGAGCCAAATGCAAAACTTTTTAGCTTCACCGCCGAGATATTTTCCGAAGAAGATTTCAGCAATTAAGGTGTTTTTTCCACTGCTTCCTTACTGGGTTCTGGTCATGATATGGTCATGATGTGGTCATCACCATGACCATATCATAAGCGGAGCATAAGCGTAACCATATAGGGAAGCAAGGACTTAGGAGCTTGAAAAAAATGATACGCAGGTGAGCAAATAAATGATGATATATGGTAGAGGTTTGATATATAGGGAGTTATAGCGCATGATGAGGATGAAAGTGCGAGAAATATCGTGCTTTTTTTGCTTTAATATTTTGCTTTCATTCTTTGCGAAAATGATAAGTTGACAAAAAGTGCGCTGCCTTCAGCTTTGCAAAAATCAGCTTGTTATTAACGCAAAAGCTATTTTCAAGAGAGTACCGGGAGGATATCATGATCTTAGAAATATGTGTGGAAAGCTTTGAATCTGCACGAGTTGCGTTTGAAGCGGGTGCGGATAGGATCGAGCTTTGCAGCGCGTTAGATCTCGGCGGACTCAGCCCTTCGGCCGGACTGCTAAGGATGATCAAGAATCGGCTGTCCATCACCACTCATGTTCTCATCCGTCCGCGCGGCGGGGACTTTTGTTATGACGACCACGAATTTGCCACCATGCTCGAAGAGGTCCGTTTTGCCAAAGAAATGGGCGCAGAAGCTGTTGTTTTGGGGATACTTACGCCTTCGGGAGATATTGATATTGCCCGCACAAAAGCTTTGGTGGACGCAGCTTCGCCGATGACTGTGACATTCCACCGTGCCTTTGATTACGTGCGGGACATGAATTCCGCTTTGGAGGATGTGATCAAGACGGGTGCAGCGCGCATTCTCACATCCGGCGGCAAGCAAAAAGCTCTGCAAGGACTGCCTAAGATCGCAGAACTCAACAAGTTGGCGCAGGGTAGAATCATCATTATGCCCGGCTCCGGCATCAATGGTTACAATGCGAAAACCATCGCCAATACCGCCGGTGTGCAAGAGCTTCACTTCTCCGCCTCCCAAAAGACTGCCGGCATGATGAAATATAAAAATCTTGAACTAAGCCTCTCGGAGAGCGGCGAGGGCGACTATCTCCTGCGCAAGACCGATTTTGAAGAAATAAAGAGAATAAGGGAACTATTTACATGAAAACAGTAGCGATAGGTGGATTCTTCCACGAGTCTAATACATTCAATCCCATCATCACCGGGATCGATGATTTCAATATCTTTGAAGCTGATGAATTCGGCGACAAGAAAGAGAGTTATCTCCTTGCAAAGGGGATGGTTGACTTCTTTGAGGAACATAGCGATTATTACAAGATTTTGCCGCTGATCTTTGCGCGTGCAGTTCCCAATGGCGAGATCGACCGCAAGCTCTATCAAAGCCTCAAGGATAGATTCTTTGAGCTGCTCAGTCAGGGCGGCGTGCCGGATGTCTTTGTCCTGCCGCTACATGGCTCGATGCGCATTGAAGGCATCGGCTCGGCTGAGAGCGACTTGCTTGCAGATATCAAGGCGCGCTATCCTGAAGTGCCGATCATCCTTGGCTTGGATATGCATGCAACAATCACAGAGAGCATGCTGGCTCACACTGAGGGCATGGTGGGTTTTAAGACTGCACCGCATATTGACGCTTGGGAAACCGGCTATCAGGCGGCGCAAATGGCGGATCAGCTCATCAAAGAGAAAGTCAAGCTAAGCGTGGGTTTTGAGAAGCTCCCCTACCTCATCGCCGGTGAAAAAAGCGAGACGGACTGCTCACCCATGCGCGAGATAATTGCGAGATTAAGAGAGATGGAAACCGAGGATGATGTGCTCGCCGCATCGCTGCTCTTGGGCTTTCCTTGGGCTGATACAGCAGAGAACGGCGTGACGGCGCTGGTCGTGACCAAGGATAATCAGGCAAAAGCTGATGCCTATGCGCGTGAGATCGCCGGTGAATTTGAAGCAAGGAAAGAGTCGTTTGGCTTTTCATCACCCGCTTATGAGGCAGAGAAAGCATTGGAACTTGCGCTTGGCGAGGATGTTAAGCCCGTCTTTGTCTCGGATTCGGGAGATAATCCCACCGCGGGTTCAACCGGTGATAATACCACTGTTATCCGCTTGCTTTCCACTGATTTAAAAGATAGATGCAAAGGCAAAAAGATCTTAGTTGCAGGCATTTATGACCCGATTGCGCTAAAAAAACTTCGTGATAATATGTACCGAGAAGTCGAGCTTTCAGTGGGCGGAGTCTATGACACAGAGTATTGCAGTCCTTGCCTTTTGAAGGGGAAAGCTGTGCGTCATGTGGAAAACTTCGGGGTTTTTGCTTCGGAAATCATTCTCTTTGAAACCGAGAGTTTTGAACTCATTATCACCTCTAAACATATTGGCTTTACGGGAGTTGCGATGTTTGAGGCATTGGGGATGGACTACATGAATATGGATGTGATAGTGGTGAAGCTGGGCTATCTCACTCCTGATTTCAAAGAGATCGCTGCAAAAAGCTATCTTGCGCTTTCTCGCGGTTGCACGGACGAGGTTCTCAGTCGCCTAAACTACCGCCATACATACAAATTAATCTAAAATAAAGACAAATAAAAAAGCCGGAACCCAAGCTCCTTTTGGAGTCAATTAAGGGTTCCGGCTATTGTTTTTAAGATTATATCACTTTTGTGGAGCTCAGCCTAATCAAGCTTCAGAGCTGACTTCTTCCTTTGTGCGCATGTCGGCCAGCAGGTCTAAAATAGACTTTGTGGGACAAACCGTGGCGCAAATTCCGCAGTTTGTGCAAACGCTGTAATCAATGCGGGCAAGGTTGTTTTCCACGGTGATGCACTGCACGGGGCATTTTTTGGCACAAATTCCGCAACCTATGCAGGGCTTTGCACTTCCGCACACGCTGCGCGCATCGGGCCCACGTTCTTTTGACGAGCATTTGACATACACATTGCGATTGATGGGAACGAGGTGGATGAGCTTGCGCGGGCAGGCTGCAACGCACATTCCGCAGGCGGTGCATTTGTCAAAATCAATCACTCTCAATCCGTTTGGATCAAGGGAAATCGCATCAAAAGGGCAGGCTCTGAGACAGTCGTTTAGTCCCAAGCAACCCCAAGAGCAGGAGTTTGGCCCGCCGGCGATATTCACCGCCGATTTGCAGGAATCCACTCCCTCATAGGCATATTTCCATTTGGTATTGTTTTTGCCGCCGCTGGAGCAATGGATCACAGCCACTTTTTGCTCCATTGCTTCGGCTTCCATGCCCATGATCTTTGCAATCATCGCGGCTGTGGCAGCTCCGCCGGGAGCACATTTATTGGGTGCTTCTCCACCATTTACAATGCGGTCGGCATATCCGGCACATCCGGCGAGTCCACAAGCGCCGCAGTTTGCGCCGGGCAAGATTTCGATGATTTCCGCCACTCTTGGGTCTATCTGAACCTCAAAGAGCTTTGAAGCGATGGCTAAAATGAGGCCAAAGATCAGCCCTAATGAACCGATCACGATCACGGGAATTCCGATCGTGGTGAAAAGCGAGGCAGTTTGCAAAATGATAAATGACATCTTTTCTCCTTTAGATCTTGAAGCCGACGAAGCCGTAGAAAGCCAGAGCCATTATGCCGGCGAGAATAAGCGCAATCGGCATTCCCCGCATGCTTTTAGGAAGCTCAGACTTCTCTAAACGCATGCGAATTCCGGCCATGGCGAGCAGGACAACCGTGAAGCCCACTCCGCTGAAAAAGCCGTTCAGGGTGCTATCCAAAAAGGTGTAGGGCGTGACTCCATCACTGCGAAACAGGGAGGTGTTGAGGATTGCCACACCGAGCACGGCGCAGTTGGTGGTGATCAGCGGAAGATATACGCCGAGTGCGTTATAGAGTGCGGGGGCGTTTTTCTGAACAACCATTTCCACAAATTGCACGAGGGCGGCGATGATGAGAATGAAAGCAATTGTCTGCAGATATTCCATGTTATAAGGCATGAGCAGATATCGATTCATCAAGAATGTGAAGGCGCTGGCAAGAGTCATCACGAAGATCACAGCCAAGCCCATCCCGAGCGCAGAATCCAGCTTTTTGGAAACGCCCAAGTAGGGGCAAAGTCCGAGGAAACGGGAAAGGACGAAGTTTTGAATGAAGATGGCTGTCATCGCCATCACGAAGATTTCACCTAAGTATCCCATTTATTTCTTCTCCTTGATCATGCTCATGATCGCCATCAAAAAGCCGAGGGTGATGAATGCGCCCGGAGCAAGAATTGCAATCAACATCGGGTCATAGCTGGCGGGGGTCACTCTCATATTTAGCCAAGTTCCTGCGCCGATGATCTCGCGGATGCTGGCGACGACACTCAGCGAGAGAGTGAAGCCCAAGCCCATCCCGATGGCATCGGCAATGCTCATCACAACGTTGTTTTTGCTGGCATAAGCTTCTGCTCTGCCGAGGATGATGCAGTTCACCGCAATCAGCGGAATGAAAAGCCCGAGGCTCTTGTGTAAGGCAGGCAAATATGCCGCCATCATCATATCCACGATGGATACAAACGCTGCGATAACAACGATATATACGGGGATGCGAATGCTGGCCGGAGTGACGTCTTTGATCAGGGAAATCATGATGTTTGAGCAGATCAGCACGAAGGTTGCTGCGAGTCCCATGCCCAAAGCGTTTTCCACGGAGGTGGTCACCGCCAGGGTGGGACACATGCCCAAAACAATCACAAAGATCGGGTTTTCTTTGATAATTCCTCTGGTTAATTCCTTGAAAAAGTTCATTGTTCGCCTCCTGTTTCAAGCTCTGCCTTCAGGCTGTTTGCGCGAGTTCTGACGGAGTTTACGATGGTGCGTGAGGTGATGGTTGCACCGGAAAGTGCAACGATCTCGCCATCGTCTTTATCCACCTTGAGGCCAAGTGCGTCTTTCTGGGCAAATTGAGCGCTGAAGCTCTCATTTAAGCAGTTTGCGCCCAAGCCGGGGGTCTCGCCTTGGTCGAGAATCTCAATGCCGATGATGTCGAAATCTGCATCGATTCCTACCATGGTTTGAATCTTGCTCGAATAGCCGTTTTCGGCGGCGATAAAGACAAACCCTATGATTTGCTCAGATTCATCACGGGCGATGAAATAGCTATCGCCATCAGCACTTTCACGCTCTTCAAAGATGGCACCGGGGATGAGCTTTTCGCGAGCGTTGATCTCGTCTTGCGCCTTTCTTGCGGCAATTATCGGAGTGGTGAGGCTGTTTACATAGGCGAGAATGCCGCTGGCTCCCGCACAAAAGATGAGTAGAACGAATCCAAGTTTGAGGTAATATTTCATTTCTTCACCTTCCCAAAAGCTTTTGGCATGGTCAGCATGTCTATGAGCGGCGTGAAAACGTTCATCAGCAAGATGCTGTAGCTCACGCCTTCAGGATAGCCGCCGACCAAGCGGATGATGATGGTCAAAACTCCACAACCTATGCCGAAGATGATCCTTCCGTTCTTCGTCACCGGCGTAGTGGTGTAGTCCGTCGCCATAAAAAATGCGCCGAGCAGGAGTCCGCCGGAGAAGATGTGGAAGAAGGGTAACATCAGGGAGGGTTCGCTGCCGGGGATGCTGCCAAAGGCAAAGCTGAGGATGAATACCGTGCCTAAATAGGATAGCGGTATGCGCCACTCTATGATGTTCTTATATAAGAGATAAGCTGCGCCGAGGAGCAGGGCAAAAGCGGAGACTTCGCCGATGCAACCGCCGATGTTTCCCCAAAAGAGGTTCTTCAGGGTGTCCATCTCGGTTAGTCCGGTGAAGATGCGTCCTGCAAGGTCCATGCCCGCTTCGGCATTGATCTCGCTCACAAAGGTGCTGTCACGTAGGGTTTGAGCCACCTTCAAGGGTGTTGCCGAGGTGACTAAATCATAGGCTTTTTGGGATACTCCCTGAAAGTTTGTGGCGATCTTGTTGAAATTGTTGATCCCGCTCATGGTGTGGCCTCTCACGGCTACCCAGCCGGCTGTCATACGAGTAGGCCAGCTTGCCAAGAGGAAGGCGCGTCCGATCAGGGCGGGGTTCACTGGATTGTTGCCCAGTCCGCCAAAGACCTGTTTGCCGATGGAGATCGCGACAACGGCGCCGACCATGGGCAGCCAAAGCGGTGCGCCGACATGGATGTTGAAAGCAACTAAGAGTCCGGTGAGAAAAGCAGAGCCGTCGTGGACTGTGATGGGAACTTTACGCAGTTTTTGGATGAGTGCCTCGACTAAAACGGCGGTGATAGCTCCGGTCAAAGAGAGCGTCAAAGCCCTTATCCCCCAGAAATATACGGCGAAGATAAGTGCGGGCACCAGCGCAAGAACCACGTTCCACATCACGTTCTTTACGGTCGTGCCTTCGTGGACGTGCGGTGCAGGCGAAACGATAAGTCTATTTTGATTTTCCATAATACTATTTCCTCAGTTCTGCAGCATAGCGGATTTTGCCGGTGTCGATCCATTGAACCAAGCGGATGTGGGCAGGGCAAACGAAAGCGCAACTGCCGCACTTGATGCAATCTCCGAGTCCGGCGCGGATTGCCATCTTGACGTCGTCATATTTCACGGCGTTTACTATGCTGAGCGGGGTGAGATTCATGGGGCAGGAATCCACACAGCGAGCGCATCTGAGGCAGGTGTGCTCTTCGATGCTGTGGGCTTCTTTTTGGCTTAGGAGAACCAGTCCGCTGCTGCCCTTGCCCATGGTGGCTTCCAAGGAAGGAAGCGCAAAGCCCATCATGGGGCCGCCGGAGATGGCCTTGCCGAGTTCGCCCTTTAGCCCGTCACAAAAGTCAACGAGAGCAGCAAAGGATGTGCCGATGGGAGCTCTTAGGTTTTTCGGGGTCTTAATCATGGAGCCGGTTACGCTGATAACTCTGTCTATCAGGGGTTTCTGGTATCTCACTGCTTCATAAATAGCGTATGCTGTGCCCACGTTTTGGACGACTACGCCCACTTCCATGGGCAAACCGCCGGCGGGGACTTTGCGTCGCGTTGCGGCATAGATCAGTTGCTTTTCTGCGCCTTGGGGATATTGCAGGCGGAAAGCTACCACGCTGAGTTCTTTCTCCTTTTCGCAAAGCTTTTGCATTAAATCAATTGCGTCGGGCTTGTTCTCTTCTATGCCGATGATGCCTCTGCACGCTCCAACCGTCTTCATGATCACCTTGAGTCCGGCGATGATCTCTTCGGCTTTTTCTAACATAAGTCTATGATCAGAGGTGAGATAGGGCTCGCATTCCACACCGTTTAAGATCACGGTGTTAATCGACTTTTCTTTGGGAGGAGAGAGCTTTACGTGGGTGGGAAATCCGGCGCCGCCCATGCCGCAGATACCGGCCTTTGCGATGCGCTCTTTGAGGATTTCGGGGTCTAAAGAAAGGAAGTTCTCATCGTCGCTAAAGTCGATGGTCTCGTCTTTGCCGTCGGAAGTGATCTCAATGGCTTCGCTCATGATGCCTGTGGGGTGCAAAAACTTGCCTATCTTACTTATTTTTCCGCTGATTGAAGCATGTTGATTGAGGGATACAAAGCCGGCAGCTTCAGCGATGAGCTGTCCTTTTTTGACTTCATCGCCCACCTTAACCACGGGAGTCGAAGGGGCTCCGATGTGCTGTGAAAGATGGATGACCACTTTTTCTGCCGAGGGAAGCTCTGTTATCGGCACAGAGCACGAAAAATGCTTTTGATCAGGGGGATGAGTTCCCCCCGGAAAGGTCTCTAAACGCATTGACTCTCCTATGGGCTTTCAAAATACCGTGTGAAGCACTTAAAATATATTTCTGCCAAGTTTATTATCCCGTGTGCTTTGGCAAGTTTTTTCTTGTCATGCTTTTATCTCGGGATGCGTATCACCCTCATATTAGTGCAATTTAGGCCTGTTATTATTTAATCTTGAATGATAAATAACATCACTCGTAGATAGGATTTAGCTATATAGAAGCGACTTTATCAAGAGCGGGATGAGAATCTCGTGTTGGCCTATGAAATAATAGCCTTTGCCGCCGGTGAGAACGGGTCTTTGCGCCACATTCACACGGGCGCGATAGTGTTGGTTCATGTCAAAAACGGCGGTCGTGAAGTCTTTTACCTCGCCATAGATGTTGCGCGCTACGGTTAGGGCTTTGAGAAACACTTCCGGCAGGATCACCGCTGAGCCAAAGTTGAGATATGCGCCGCCATCGTTCATGCGGCTGATTTGATGGCAGAGGATGCGGAAATCGCGGTGGGAACACTCGCCTATCGCTGCGGCATCGGCATGAGGACTTTGGTGGATGATATCCGTTCCGATGGCGACGTGAACCGTCACGGGGATATCGTGCTTATATGCCATTGCGAGCAAGGAAAGCTCATTGTTTGGCGCGAGTTCGAGAATCTTTTTGCCCACTGCTTCGCCAAGACCAAGTTGCTCGTTTCTACCTTCTTTGATGAAGCTATTGAGCATGCTCGAGGTCTCTTCTGCCATGCCGAAAGAGCCGTCTGCTAAGGCACTGCCCACATCCTCGGAGGTCTGGCCAAAGAAAGCGATCTCAAAGTCGTGGATGATCACGGAGCCATTTACCGCGATGGCTGAGACATAGCCTGCTTCCATCATCTCGATGATCAGCGGTGCAAGGCCGCATTTGATCACGTGTCCGCCCATGCCGAGGATGATGCTTTTCTCTTTGGCCTTGGCTTCCTTGAGGCGCTCGATGAGTTCCTTGAGCTCTTTTGCGCTGAGAATATCAGGCAGGCAGCTCAGGAAAGAGGCGGTATCGACCTCTCCCTTTTGGGCAAAAAAGGATTTATCCACGATGCTGGGACGGTTCTTAATCGAATAAGTGCGAACTTTACTTAGCTCTGTTTCGGTGTATTTGCTCACGATAACGCTCCTCCTCGCTGAATATGCAGCCGCAATATTGCTGACGATACATGCCCTCTGCTTTGGATAGGCGGATGCCTTCCTGCCAGAGCGTGCGCCAGTCTTCATAGAAAAAGGGGATGTTGTAAAGAGTGGACATCTCCTGAGCTATCTCGATGATGCGCTCGTGCTTTTGATAGCGGCTATACAAAAGCGTTGTGGTGAAAGCATCAAATCCGCGTTGGGAAGCGAGCTTTGCACTTGCCTCGAGGCGGCTGTGATAGCAATATTCGCATCTTGCCGAGATGTCGTCCATGGTATGATCGAGAAACTCCACCAAGCCATAATCGTCCTGTTCGATGAGTTCAAAACCTTCGCGAGAGGCAAAGTCGCGCAGAGTGTCACGTCTCTTTTGATATTCTAAAAGGGGGTGGATATTGGGATTATACCAAAAGGCAGAAATTGCGTGCCCTGAGTCCATCAGCCGCTTGTAAGGGGCGATGAGGCAGGGCGCGCAACAGGTTTGAACGAGTATATTTGCCAAGGTTTTATAGTCACTTGATTGCGTTTAACAATCAGCTACGGGGTCTTTAGAACTCTTTGAGCAGATGTGATGCCACAATCCCGCGCTGGATTTGGTTCGTTCCTTCATATATCTGGAGAATCTTGGCATCGCGCATCATCTTCTCCACGGGATATTCCTTCATATAGCCATATCCACCAAGGATTTGAACGGCGTCAACGGTCACCTTCATGGCAACGTCTGAGGCATAGTATTTGCACATTGCGCTCTCTTTGGCATAGCGTTTTGCACCGGCGTCAATCATGCGTGCAGTCTGGAAGACGAGTGCGCGGGCAGCTTCGATCTGAGTTGCCATATCAGCGAGCATGAATTGCACGGCTTGGAAGCTGGAGATGGGCTTGCCAAATTGATGTCTCTCATTGGAATAGCGTGCTGCGGCTTCAAAAGCACCACGTGCCACGCCCACTGCTTGAGCGCCAACCATGGGGCGAGACTTATCAAAAACTTTCATTGCGGTGATGAAGCCCGTGCCCTCGCGTCCGATAAGGTTTTCTGCAGGGATGCGGCAATCTTCAAAGATGAGTTCGCGGGTGGCACTTGCGCGGATGCCCATCTTATCTTCTTTCTTGCCAAAGCTGAAGCCGGGGGTGTCTTTCTCGACGATGAAGCAAGATGCTCCGCGTGCACCTTTGCTACGGTCGGTCATGGCAAACACTGTGTAGATGCCTGCTTCGCCGCCGTTTGTAATCCACTGTTTGGTGCCGTTGAGGATGTAGTGATCTCCATCCTTGCGGGCTGTGGTCTCGATTGCGCCTGCATCGCTGCCGGCATTGGCTTCCGTAAGTGCAAAGGCTGCAAGCTGTTCACCGGAAGCGATCTGCGGGAGGTATTTCTGCTTTTGCTCTTCGCTGCCGCCGAGGAGGATGGGATACATGCCCAAGCCGGTGGCACCAAAAGCGAGAGTGATGCCTGCGTCAACCGCGCAAAGCTCTTCGGTGACTATGGCGAGGTCCATCACCTTGCCGCTGATGCCGTCATATTCTTCCGGCACGAGTATGGCAAAGAGGTCACTTTGGCGCATGATCTCCACGATATCCCAAGGAAAGATGCCTTCCTTATCATAGTGTTCAGCCAGAGGCTTCATCTTTTCGTTTGCTATCCTGCGGGCTATATCCTGCATTTCAAGCTGGTCTTCAGTCAAAAAGTAATCCATATCTATCTCCTGTAATTCACATTATTAATATCGGTGCATCTTGCCTTGATTGGGCTATTATGTCAAGCGATAAATATTGCGAACGCTGTTCATTATATCGTGTAAAAGGCTTATATATGGCTCATTTCAACTATGGTGGGTGAAGAAATACTCAATAGGAATAAAGTCGTAAATATATTCAATATTTGAATATTTATCCGCATCAATAGGCAAATACATGGAATGATAACGTTAACCCACTGCTTCCTTATAGGATTCAGCCTATGTTCTGCCTATGATGTGCTCATGCTTATGACCACATCATGACCACATCATGACCAGAAACCTTTAAGGAAGGGGTTGGGAATTAGCGTTAGACGAGCAATTTTCTTGTGCAAAACTGCATTGAAGCTACTCAAGTGGCTCTTTCCTGCTTTTTGAGATCACCTCTTGGAGCACCCAAGAAGCAGCCATCATGCCCATTATCGCCGGCATATAGCTGATGGAACCGATGGGCTCGCGCTTGCGTCCTCTTTCGATGATGAGCTCGTCATCGCTCTCGACTTCATCATGCGTTCTCAGGGGCAGTTCACTGGAATATACGCAGGGGAAAGCCAGCATTATCCCTCGACGACGGAGGAACTTACGCACCCTTCTTGCAAGCGGACAATTGTGGCTTTTGTTGATCTTATCGAGATGTATCTTGCTGGCATCCAGCCGGTTTCCTGCGCCCATGACGGAGATAAAGCGGCTTTTATTGCGTGCGAGGTCTTCCAAAAGCCCGATCTTGGGGCCAAGACTATCTATGGCGTCAATCACATAATCGGCAGGAAAACAGAGCTCTTTGCGGTTGCTCTCATCGAGGAAAACACGGTGGCATTCAAGCTTTGCCTCTTTATTGATAGCGGCGATGCGCTGCTGCATGAGCGTGATCTTATCCATGCCAATGGTGTCCAGCATCGCCAAGAGCTGACGATTGAGATTACTGGCGCCGATGGTGTCGAAATCTATGAGGATAAAGTGTCCGATCCCTGCCCGAGCCAGTGCTTCAGCGGCATAAGAGCCCACTCCTCCCAAGCCTGCGATGCAAACCTTTGTCTCTTTGATCTCGTTCAGAGACTCTGCCCCGATGAGCAACTCCGTGCGGCTAAAGTCTGTCACAATCTAACTCCTGTCAGCTTCTCATAGTTCTGAGCCTGCACTTGGATCAGCTCATCATGCGGGATACCGCTGATCTTTGCGCATTCTTCCACTAAATCAATCAACCTGAGCAAGGGATTCTGCTCCCCCAGAAGCACATATTCAGCCGTGATATCCGTCTCAAAGAGATAGCGCCCGCTGCGGAGCATAAGAAGCAAGAGCTCCCTCTTATCCGCCCTGATAATGCGCTCGCTGATGGTGAAATAGATATCGAGCTTGAGAAAGTTTTGCATGGGACTCGTGTGTCCCGCATAGCCGTGCATGAGATATTTAAGCGGATACTTTTGCAAGATGTTATAAGCTTCTTGTTGATGCCCCACGATGTGCAAGACCGCCGGCAGGGAATAGTCCGCCGCCAGCTTAAGTTGCTCGACAAAGAGCGCAGTCATCGCCTCGTGATCCTTATTCGCCCGATCGAGGCCTATCTCCCCTATTGCCCAGATACTACGCCTCTCTGCAAGCGCGGCAATATCCTCAAGAGTCAGATCACACTCATGCCAAAAGGGATGTATTCCGGCACTATAGAGCAGATTGAGTTCAGGGATTTGGACAAGCTTTTCATAGCAGGTAAGCTCCTCTCTTGATAGCGCATTAGAGAGCCACGCCCTGATCCCCGCCTCTTTAGCAGAGTCAAAAAGCGGCATCAGTTCCATCTTCTGCGAGAGATTTGCCAGATGGGCATGGGCATCACAGAGCGTCACGGTTTCAGCTCCGGCAAAAGCTCAAGGATGAGTTGCGCAGACCTCTCTCCCGCCTTGCCATCCAAGGAATCATAGAAAATTTGATTGGCCTCAGCCCGTTTATGCGCATATTCCTCAGGGTTTGCCAGGGAGCGTTTGATCGCCGGCAAGAGCTCTTCAAAGGTCTCAATCTGCAAGCTGATATCGGCGATGAGGGCAAGAATCTCGGGCACGCTACGTCCAGCCGGCGGGAGCTTCCACGAGATGATGGGCTTATCCAGCGCGCAGCACTCCGCTGTGATGGAGGAAGTATCTACGATGCACACGTCTGATTGGTGAACATAGGGCAACGGCGAGCCTTGGATGAAGGTGATACCTGCCGTATTCTTAAGCTTTTGGACATACTCAGGTGAAGTCCAAGGATGCACGCTCACAAAGACTTCAAACTCCTCAGTCAGCTCTGCCAGCCTATCCACCCAGAGTGCGATCCCACTCATGCCACTCTTATCGTAAGTAGCTGTAAAGAGAATCCTTGGCTTGTCGCCTGCCTCCCGCTTTGCCGGTGCTTGATTCAGATATGGATCGAGCTTGGGAAATCCCCCGACCACGCCGCATCTCACCCCCGCTTGCCTGGCGATTTCGAGATCACTCTCCGAGCCAAAGAGATAGCGTCGGAAATAGGAATAGTATTTTGCCGAGCTGATCCGCTTGAAATAGTGCACGCCGTGTTTCATTCCGATCTTCATCACTTTTGAAGAGGGGAACTTGTGGGCAGAGATTCTACACATGATCACCGCCTTGGGAAAAACCGGCATTTTCCTCACCTTAATCCCCTGTTTTTTCAGCTCCTTATAGACGGTCTTCTTATCCGTCACCACCTCGATGGGCTTGAGGTGCTTTTGCACCGGTAGCCAGTTTTCCATATCGACCATTGTATGGCAATAGAAGACCGTTTCTTCACGTTTCTTGAAGATATCAAGCAGCCTCCACATCGTGGAATAGAAAGGCTTTAAGAGGTAGTAAGAGAAGACCATCGTTGGTTTAGATAATGCGCCATTCCCTGCGCCAAATATTGCTCTAAGAGTGCCTTTCTCTCCTGAAAAACCCAAGCACCGCCTTCATTGACGTAAAAGCCCTTAGAACGGATAATGGTATTCACCCCAAAGTGTTGCGCCTGAAATTCTAAGATGTGTATATTGCCCTTACTATCCTCCGCCAAATCGATGGAAAGAAAAGGTGAATCAAATGTCTCATAGATTTCTTTTGCCTTTTGCAAGATACGCTCGGGTTCTTTTGGCATAAAGTCAAAATGTCCCCCACCGCTCGCCCGAAAATCCCCTTTGCGGGTCATTCTCTTGCTGATAAAGAATCTTTCTCCCAGCACGACAACGCGATAATCGAAACTCAAACCCGGTACAAACTCTTGCAAAATGAAAGGAATCTCAGGCTTGATATAATCCTCATAGAGCTTTGCATCATATCTGCTATCATAATTCGGATAGCCGGGAAACTTCTTATACTTACGCAAGTATTTCCGCCTGATAAGATCAGTTTTCTCCAAGAAACTCAACTTTTGCTCCCTTTTCATGATGGTGCGCAGAAGCTCAGCTTTGTTGTGAACAAGAGCCACTCCGCTACTATTTGAGCCATTCAAAGTCTTAAAAACCAGCGGATATTTCAGATCAACGGCATCCAATTCTCTCTTGCTGCTAAAATAGTAACACTTAAGACCGTCATAGCCCATTTTATGTTTATAAAGTTCTTGCCAACCCTTGTTTTCATGACACAAAAACAGGTCTATGGAGGGGATCAGTTTATTTCCCATAGATTCCAGCCAGATCAGTCCATCATGAAAATAGCTTCTCAGATTTGCCCTGTGACTAAATGTGTAAAATATAACGCTATCTCTCAGGGTTTCTAAGCCATTAATCAACTGGTGCATTTGATATAGCTTAGGCGAAACACCCTGATTTTGCAATTCGGCAAGGAACATATCCGTATCAATGCTCACCCACGGCTTACGCGTTTGCCCGATGAAGTTATCATATCCAGTGATGATATTCAGTGCTTTCACAAGATCCTCTTTTTTAAATATTCTATGACAGTTTCAGGCTTGATCAACCTCATACAATCATGATGTTTCTTTGGACAAACCTGAGGTCCGTGGCTACCGCAGGGACGGCATTCCAACTGAGTTTCAAAGACATAATCGCCTTCCCTGAAAGGATAGTATCCAATGCTCAAAACAGTGGGGCCAAAGAAAGCCACAACGGGCGTTTTCATAGCATTTGCGATGTGCAAAGCACCGCTATCGTTGCAGATAATCAGCTCTGCCTCAGCAATTGCCGCCGCACTCTCCAGAAGGTCGGTTTTCCCGCATAGGGACAGCGCATTAGGGCAAGCCTCCAATATCTGATCGCATTTATCTTTCTCAGCCGGCGAGCCCGAAAGGATCAGCCCAAAACCGAGCTCATCGAGCATCACGCAAATCTGTGAATAATACTCAATCGGCCAGCATTTTGTGCCCCAAACCGAACCCGGTGCAAGGACGATCAATCTTTTCCCCCTCAACGGCACGAGCATGTTTCGCACGGCTTCAATATCTCGCGAGGAAGGAAACAGCTCCGTTTGGTGCGAAAACTCCCGCTTTGAAATAAGGCTCAAGAGCGCAAGATTCTTTTGCGATTTGTGTATCCCGCGCGGATGTTTGATCTTTGCCGTGAGCAAGATACGCGCAGCACCACGATCGAAACCCAGTCGATGCGGCACTCCGGCAAGATACATGAGCAAATGGCTTCGCGTGGAACTATGCGGCGAGATCGCCATATCATAGCGCCTTTCTCTTAGCGTTCTCAATATCTTGAAAAACGAGCCTTTCTGCCTCTTATTATAGCAATAAACGCGATTGACATGGGGATTATTTTGCAAAAGACTCGCCGTCGAAGGCAAAGTCAAAACGTCAATCTCTGCCTGCGGATAGAGTTCTTTGGTGCTGCGAATCAGAGGCGTGATCAGGATCACATCCCCGATGAACGCAGTTTGGATAATCAAGATCCTTTTCATGGTGCACGCAAACCTTGATCTGGATTCAAAACAGACTTTCCTGACATATCAAACTCTATCTTTTGAGTAGTTTATAGTTCTTAAAAGTTCCGATGGGACCGGTGATTTTCTCGATCACGGTGAGAAAGCGAACCCGCGGCTTTTCGTGTTTATGCGGACGTCTTCCCTTGTTTGGCTTCCCGCTCGGCTGCAGCTTATCCGCCCAATCAAAGCGGGCAATCATATCTTTCATCACGGCAGGATGGCTGCCCTCAAAGACACCGAGTTTATCCATGGGGCCATAATCAAAATATGGAGGCAACTGGGAATACACTTCCTCAACCCTTTTTTTTCCCCAATGAATGCTATGGAAAGCAACGCATTTATTTTGCATGAGATAAGGAGGGCGCACCCAGCCATAATGGAAGATATAGGCATCCACTTTGGCGACCTTGAGCTTCCGCGTTCCTTTTTCCTGGCGCGGGAAGTCATAATAATCGAACCAGCGGAAAGACTGTGCACTTTGATAGGAATGAATCTTGGGCAGGTTTCGCACTATGCGAATCTCATTGGGATACCAACCGTGCCCCGTGTGATAGTGATCATAATCCCCCCAAAAGTGTCTGTAATTAAAGAGCAGACCTTCCACCTCTTCATCGTGCAGAAGCTCCTCACAGCGCGCTTTGATGATGGGCAGATGCTCTTCATGCACCACCTCATCGGCTTGAACATAAAACAGCCAATCTCCGCTGCAAGCCTTCATCGCGATATCGGTTTGATAGGAATTAATCATGCCACGCGTGCAATATTTTTCTTCCCAAACGGTGTCGATGATGCGAATTTTCTCATCCCCGATTGCTTCAATCAGTTCACGAGACCTATCATCTTCATCGCCTTTACCCACTGCCACCACAAATTCATCACAAATCGGAAGAATCGATTTGATCGCTTCCACGAGGGGATAATAAAGCTTTTCTCCATTTCTGACGAAGGAAAAACCGCTGATTTTCATGATTACTCCAGAAACAAGCATTTATGCCAAATCGACATGCGTCTTTGTCTATGACATAAATACAAATAAAAAAAGCCAGCATAAGCTGGCAAGTGAAATATTTCTGGCACGCCGTAAGGGATTCGAACCCCTAGCCTTCTGATCCGTAGTCAGATGCTCTATCCAATTGAGCTAACGGCGCGCACATGGTTCTCTCAATATTTTATTAACGGCTTTTTTGTCAACAAAAATATTGAGTCCAATATTAGTAATATCGAATATAGTTATGCCATTCATGCATTTTCTGAGGCAGAATAAAGCTCTCAAGCCCCGTAGGGATAAGCAGTTCTGCCAGTTTCTCAAGTGCCGGATATTCCGTGTAGAAATGACCGGCATCAATAATGGGAATACTGCTATCGAGGAAGCTGTGATAGCTGAGATCGCCACTAATGAAGATATCTGCTTTCTGTTCGGCAAGCGGCAGCGTTGAGCCTCCCGCTCCACCACAGATCGCAATCCGGTGGTAGCGAGCCTCGTCATTTTGACCTGCCGTCCAGAGCCTTAGGCGCGGGACATTAAGCTTTTCTTTCACGCTTGCGGCAAGTTCACTCAGACTTTGCGGCGAGCTTGCACGGCACAATAGCCCCAACTCTTTTTTGGAGCTATCGCCCAGCAGGTCTATCACTTCCAAGTCCAAAGCATGAGCCAGCGCATGATTGACACCGCCGATCGCAGCATCGAAGTTTGTGTGCATGCTAATCAGGGAAATCTTATGCTCTATCATCTTGATGATATTGGGATTACTGATATTTCTAAGCGGTTGAAAGATCAATGGATGGTGGGTGAGAATGAGGTCAAATCCATGCTCGATCGCATAATCTATCCCCATCGCTCCCGCATCGAGTGCTATCAACACTTTTTTGACAACTCTCTCGGGCTCGCCGATGAGAATGCCAACGTTATCCCAATCCTGCGCAAGCTCTTTAGGCGCATACTTTTCAAGCTGTATCAACAAGTCTTTTAATTTCACGCTACCATCTCCTGCCTATTGATAGAGGAATCTCTTAATCTTTTGAGTAGGTGTCTTTTCGAAGGGCTCTTTTTGCTCGATGATCTTATGCACGCGAGCAAAGGAAGCAACGTTTGAATTCAAGAATTCCTTCAATTCGATGAGGTGTTTTTCCATGAACTTCTCATATTGCACCCCTCCAAACATCGTCACGTGATGCTTTTTCTCCAAGACTTCCTGATTGAAAAAGACACGTGCAACAATGTTCCCATCGCTTTCATAGACAAGGGATTCGAGCACTGTATCATATTCATTGATCTTTGCTTCCAGCTCTTCGGCATAGATGTTATCACCATTAGGGCCGATGATCACATTTTTGATCCTGCCTTTGATATAGAGATAGTTCTTTTTGGTGAGCAATCCCAAGTCTCCTGTGCGGAAGAAGCCATCCTTGGTAAAAGATTGAGCCGTAAGCTCTTTATCTTTGTAATAGCCCTTCATGACGGTGGGACCTTTAACTTGGATCTCGCCGACTTTTGTTTTGGGATCAGGATCGGCAATGCGCACTTCAAGCTCGGGAATGATCACACCCGTAGCGCGGAACTTCACCACCGCAGGACTGCATCCCGCAATCAGCGGCGAGGTTTCTGTGAGCCCATAACCGATGGCATAAGGGAAGCCCGCATCGTTGAGAAAGAGCTCCACATCATGAGCCAAAAGCGCACCACCGATGCCGAAGAAATGCAATTCTCCACCAAAGGTTTTCATCAGCTTTTTGCCGGCCACTTTGTGCAGCATCTTCCGCGTGGGCGGGAACTTATATAACTGTCTCATCACAGGATTTGCCGTCAACTGAGGATATATCTGCAGTTTATATATCTTTTCGATGATCAAAGGAACGGTGAGCATCATCGTTGGTCTGATCTTCTGCATTGCAGGAACGAGAATCCTCGCCGTCGGCGGTTTATCCAGATAGTAAACACATGCACCTTTGAGCATTGGGATCAAAAAGCCGATGGTGCATTCATAGGTGTGTGAAAGTGGCAAAATAGAGAGCAAACGATCATATTGATCCACTTTCTGGATTTGAAGCGTGAGCCAAGTATCTTTGACGAGGTTTTTATGCGTCAAGACCACGCCCTTTGGGTTACCCGTCGTGCCGGAGGTATAGATAATCGCAGCGACATCTTCCTCTTCCGGCTCGGTGCCAAAAAGTCCGACCGCTTCCATGGCTTTGTTCCTGAACCTCAAAAAGACATTTTTCGTATCCTGCAGATATTCCGCAAGCTTATCTTTTGTGAGATTTGCATCCACAGGACTGAGATTGTCCAAAAGAAAGATTTGTGGATCCTGTTCAAGATCAGAATAGCCAACCTTATCGTAATGCGTGTTGGAGACAAAAATTGCCTTCGAGCCGCTATGCCTGAGGATTTGTCTTATTTCATTTACGTGGAAATCCACGAGAATGGGGACAACGATTGCACCCATGCTCGTGATCGCAAAATAGACAATACCCCAATTGGGCATGTTTTGACCGAGAAGAGCAACTCTGTCGCCTTTACGAATACCATATTCGCGCAACATTAGGATAACATGATCAATCGATTCTCCGAGTTGAGAATAGCTGATCGGTTCGCCTTCTACCATGGAAAGTGCCGGTCTTTCACCGAAAGTAGCGATGGTGTTTTGGATCATCGCTTTCAATGTAAATGTTTTTGGTTCCATCACGACAAACTCCTTGTTTTCTTTTACTATAATGCTTTGATAATCTGATGCTTCAGACAACAAAACACGATTGAGGCAGAATAATTAAAGCTCATTTTAAGTAAAGATAAATCTTCTTAAGACAAAGAAAGATTGACAAAAGCAGGCAAAATATTGAGCTTGATTCATGATTAAAATATAGATATAAAAGAGGAAAACAATGAAACTCACCATCTGGAGCTGGAACGTAAACGGACTGAGAGCCATAATTAATAAAGACTTCACAAAGATCATCGCCCGCGAAAACCCCGACATCTTGGGCATACAAGAGACAAAACTGCAAGCCCATCAGATTCCTGCAGAGCTCAGCGAACTGAAAGACTATCATGACTTTTGGTCACACGGCGAGCGCAAAGGCTATTCCGGAACCGCCATCTTCTCCAAAGAAAAACCTCTGAATTTTGACGAGAAATATAACACCCACGAATTTGACATCGAAGGCAGAATAAACATCGCCGAATATGATGATTTCATTTTGTTTAACATCTATTTCCCCAACGGACAGCAAAGCGAAGAAAGACTGGATTATAAGCTCAGATTCTATGAGCGCAGCTTTGAGGTGATGCAAGAAATGCGTGCCAAAGGCAAAGCCGTGCTCGTTGGTGGAGACTATAACACAGCGCACCAGCCTATCGACCTTGCACGTCCCAAAGAGAATGAAAACACTTCAGGATTTCTAAGAATTGAAAGAGACTGGCTGGATAAGATTGTCGAACACGGCTGGGCGGATACCTTCAGGCATTTCAACCCGCAGCCGGATGAATATTCTTGGTGGAGCTATCGAGCCGGAGCGCGCGCCCGAAACGTGGGCTGGAGGATTGACTATTTCTTTGTTAATCAGGAACATCTCGGCATCGTGAAAAAGGCGGGAATCAGACAGGATATCATGGGCTCTGACCATTGCCCCGTTTATGTGGAGATTGAGATATAAAGCGGAATGTGCGGGGTCTGATTTAGTTTTAGCTTGTATTTATGCCGTTTGTGGCAACAGGATGTTGCGCACCCCAAACGAGGAAGTGGCAACAGGATGAGGTGTCCTGAAAATAGTGGACAAAACGAAAGGAGATTATTATGAACACCTCAAAGAAGCCCAGCCTACAACCTAAGTATAGCGAAGCATTTAAGTTAAAAATATTAGATGATATTAAA
>Ga0172382_10003517_pt1 | contig 24772 bp, 21 predicted proteins | sample Leawel138RmetaG_FD_122245 | JGI IMG/M metagenome (GOLD analysis project Ga0172382, IMG submission 122245) | Leachate microbial communities from a municipal landfill in Southern Ontario, Canada - Leachate well 138R metaG | ecosystem: Engineered > Solid waste > Landfill > Unclassified | place...
GATTTAGAATGGAAAGGTATGAAGAATATTGAAGTACAATTTCCGTTAATTGAAGACATCAAAATGGATGTTGCTGGAAAGTTTGGTATGATTCAACCAAACCAATCTAGTACACAAGCAGTTAGAGCTGTCTTTGTTATTGACCCTAAAGGAGTAATTAGAACAATTCTTTACTATCCACTATCAACAGGAAGAAATTTTGATGAAATTAAAAGGATTATTCAAGCACTTCAAAAAGCTGACAAGGACAATGTTGCTACTCCAGCCGATTGGCGTCCAGGAGATGATGTAATTGTACCTACAGCTGGATCATGTGGAACTGCAAAAGAAAGAATGGAAACCAAAGATGAGGATGTATATTGCCTCGATTGGTTTATGTGCTTTAAACGCGAAAAGAAATAGGAATATAAAAACTGAAGAAAGTCGGACTTAATTTAAAAGTCCGACTTTTTATTTATGAATTTTTTCGCTAAATTTTCGATAAACAGCGGTTTAGAAACAAAATATCCTTGAATCTCCTCAATACCAATCTTATAGGCATAGTCCATCTGTTCCTTGGTTTCTGCACCTTCTAATAACACCGTCAATTTCATAGATTTAACTAGATTAACAATTGTTTTTAAAAACTGGCCATTATCAATAAGAGGATAATCTTTTATGAATGAACGATCGATTTTAACTTTATCCACTTTGATATTTTTTAAAACTTCTAATGAAGAAAATCCGGTACCAAAATCATCAATAGCAACGGTGATGTTTTTACTATGCAAAAAATCGATGATTGAATTGGTTTTCTCTTGGTTTTCTAAGTAGCCACTTTCAGTAATTTCAAAACAGAAGTTACTAGTAGACAATGGACTCTTTTCAATTAAATCCACAAGATTTGAAATAATCTGTTCATTAAAGAAATCATAATAAGTCAAGTTTATAGAGATTCTGAAATCAGGAGAAATTTCTTCAATATAAGGAGTCAAATCTTTAATTATTTTATTCAAAACCATCGTACTCAATTTACTTAAATAAATAGAGTTTTCTATAACGCTAATGAACTCTCCGGGGAATACGTTACCTAAAAAGGCATTATTCCATCTCAACAAAGCTTCTGCGCCAATAAAGGTATCATTTTTAATATCTTTTTGAATTTGATATTGCAGAAAAAACTCATTAAACTTGAAACCGTACTCTAATTGGTCAAATATTTCTTTTTCCCTTTTAAAGATATTTTTGATGTTTTCAGAATAAACTAAATGTTTAGTGTTTTTTTGAGACTTAGACATCTCCATCGCAATAAATGCATTTTCAATTATGTCTGCTTTTGTGATTGTTTTATTATCAGCAATCGCAACTCCCATATTATAATCAAGTTCAGCATTTATATTCGGTTGATGGCGATACCTACTAATAAGATTTTCAATCATTTCAATAATCTCTTCAAAACTTTCGTTAATTTTTTCCAAAGAGAAATATACTACAGTATAGTTGGATGAAGGTACAGAAAATTTATAATCATTACCAAGGCTAGTTAATAGAAATTCAGAAAAAGCTGTATCGTTAAGATTATCTTCAGTTTTTGACTTATAAATCTTGATGCCTTTTTCATTAACCATTCGAATTACAACTGCACAAGATTTGGAAACAATCAATTTCTCTTCTTCAAATGCCTTAGCGAATAACTTGAAACTCTCAATTGATTCATAACTCGAGGTAAGTGATAAAGTATTTATATCTAGTTGTGGTTCCGAAAAAATCCCAAGAAAATGCTTTATTTTGCCACCGGAACTGGTTTCTGGCTTAAGTCTTAAATGTTTAAGAATCCAGATACCCTTTTCGTTTCGATTCCAGATATTTTTTGAATAAACTTCATTAACTTTTAACTTTGTCGTTTTTGGGTTAAAATTTATAAAACCGAAGAAATTACTACTTGATTTGTTTCGTAATTCATCGAGATTATAACCAAATATAAGTTCAAAGGCTTTATTTGCATAAGTTATTTCGCTTCGATTATTTGTGATTAAAACACCATCATTATTCTTGTCGGAAAGGTACATATTAGCATTTAATAAAATTCTATTGTCATTTCGACTCTTGGCGATACTAGCAAAGACATAAACAAATAACGCTGAAATTATATTTAAAACAATTATTATATATGAACCCTTAATAATTATACTGCCCATTTCTGAATAGACTTTTTCATAATCAATAATCCCATATACTTTAAAAAAATCATCTTCGTTCAACATCAGTGGTTTTAAACTCTCTTGAATATTTACATTGGTGTAGACAACCGAATCATCCTCAGCTTCTAAAGCTTCTGAGATTTTAGTTTGAGTGTCTAAGTGAGCAATATTTTCTGTTACCCGCCATTGTTCATTTTGGTTTACTATCACTAGGTCGATATAATTACTATCATCAGCAACATACTGACTAAAAATTGTTAATAGATGGTTAGCGTTGTAATTAACAATAACATAACCTCTATGAGTGTTTGTATTATCAAAGATTGAAATCGCAAAACTGCTCATTGGCTGTTCAATAGTTCCTGAAGCAGTAGGTACTTCTTTTAAATATAAAGGCATGATATAAAATTCGTTATTATTAAGTGTTGAAATTATCGGGTAATAATCTTCGCTAGAACGATTTTTCAGTTCGGTATTCTCAGTTATAAGTAAATCTTCATCTTCACGTACAATCGAGATTTTTTGGTCTCCAGTCGCATCTAAAAACTCTAAACTAGAAAACTCAGGTTTGTTATTAATGATTCTCAAAAATAATTGTTCCAATATCTCAAGATTATCTGTGCTTGAATTACCTAAGTAAGTGTTCATTTCCTCAGAGTCATCTAGTATCTTCATATCGTTATATACATTGGTGACGGTATTGCCAATTATAAAATCAATTATATTAATTTTTTCGGTTGCTAGAGCTATCTGTTGTGATTTTAGCGCTTCTTTCTCTGAATTAGCAACAGAAAAATAACTCCAATTTACTAAAATTAAAATTGGAATAACGATTAAACTCATCCAACCAAAATAGATTAGAAGTGTTTTTGCTTTTTTAAATGTCCTCATTAGTGATTTAGTCATTTAAATCATCCTTTTAAAAGATTTAATCAAAATTGACTACTAATTTAACTGGGTTGTGATCACTATAAACAAAACCTTCAGACAATGTTTCAACGGTATCAAGAGACAAGTTTTCAGAGATAATAAAACCATCTATTAAGTAATATTGGTTATTTTCATCATTATCATTGTCATAAGGTTGATTTAATAATCTACATGTTGGAGTCGTAATATCCACCACGAACTCAAAATTATTTTCAACAAACCATTGATCTTCCATCGGATAGGCTTGCCATAAATCAGGATTCTTTAATTCGTATAAATAAGTTTCATCATCAATCATTGCATCCGGAAAAGTTTGGTTAAAATCTCCACCAACAATCACATAGTTTTCTGCTTCTGTTTCAGTTTGTAAGACCTGTTTTAAAGCTTCCATCTCTTGTAATCTCATCGTTCCATCATCATAGGCAGATAGATGAACATTTATAACAACAAGATATTTATCGCTGTTTTTTACTGGATACTTTGTAATCATCATAGCTCTTTTTAAATTAGCTAAACTTACAGGCCAAGGAAAACTTCCGGGTAATTGGTGTCTTTCTGCAGAATCGGTATATAAATTACTAAAAGTCACTATTCCCGAGTTGACTTTCCCCATCATTTGATTGAAATTTACTGGGAATGGTACAAATATACAACGATAGTTATAAGCTAAAACTGAATTCATATCTAAATTATTTTGCAGGTAATCTAATTGATTGATATTGTATGATCTGTCACTATCAATATCAATTTCCTGTAACAAATAAATATCAGCGGGATTATCTTCTAGAATCTCTTTTATTCCAACTAGATTACTTTCAACTTCGCTTTTAGAATCCATTCTAGCTTTTGTTCCACCGTCCATAACAAAGTCTTCAGTCATAGAAAGCGAAGCGTAACCTATATTAAAAGTTAATAGTGTTAAACTTTCGGTTGCATCCACATAATTTTCATCATTATCGCTAAGGTTATTAGTTATAGATAACTCTGTGATATCTTTAGGTTTAAATTCAAAAATCCATAAAGTGGTAATGAACCCAACTACAAAAACTAATATCACAATTATGAATATTATTAAAATTTTAAGAACTCTCTTCATTTTCCACCTCTTTTTTTATATTATAACTTATTTTTATATTTTTATCTCCAAATTATTGAAATGTAGTATAATTTTTCTATAAGAGAAATTGTTATTTGATTAATGTGAAATTTAATGAAAGAAGTCAAATTTTCTCTTTTTTGAACTTATTTAGGTCTTGACTATGTTTTTTTTAAGCGTATAATACTTATTTAGTGAATTGGAGATGATTTATGTGAAACTAGTAGTATATGTTATGACAAACACCAAATATTTAGAAGATTTTTTATCTGAATTAAATCAGAATGGTGTTAAAGGAGCTACTATTATCAATTCCACAGGTATGGCAAGAACCTTGGCGAAAAATGATGATATGCAGTTCATTGGATCTTTAAAGATGATTTTTGATAACTCTAGAAAAGAATCAAATGTTATCTTGATAGCCTTACCAGACGAAAAGGTAAAAACAGTTTTTACTTGCATTGAGAAAGTCTGCGGTAATCTATCTGGTCCTGATACGGGAATTGCTTTTACAGTTCCGATTGAAGAAGTTGTAGGTTTTAAAGGCTAATTATGGATTATATAGTCTTATTCTATACTGCGATAACAATTGCAGTAGGCCTTTTATTTGGAAAAATTGCTAAGTATCTACACTTGCCCAATGTTACAGGATACTTAATTGGCGGACTTTTAGTAGGACCTTCAATTTTAAATATTGTTAAAGAAACCGCTATACCAGGATTACAAATCGTATCGGTTGTAGCATTAGGGTTTATTGCTTTTACTATTGGTAATGAACTCAAGATTAAATATTTTAAACAAGTTGGTTCTAAACCTTTTATAATTGCTTTTTTAGAAGCGAGCGTCGCAGTTATCGCTGTCCTAATCGCAATGATAATTTACTTTTTAATAATAGGTCAACTTAACCGCGAAAATATAAGATTTACTTTAGTTTTGGCCGCTATCGCTGCCGCTACAGCTCCAGCTGCAACATTAATGGTTGTTAGGCAATACCATGCCAAAGGTAAATTAACCGATACTTTAATGAGTGTTGTTGCTATTGATGATTCTGTTGCGGTTTTACTATTTGGAATCTGCGTAGCTATTGCTAACGCTTTAAACCCAAATATTGTACAAAGTTCAGTGTTTCTTCAAGTTATGCAACCCATATTTGAGATATTAATTTCAATAGGTGTGGGAGTAGGCGTTGGTGCTGTTCTTGCATTAGGTTGTTTATGGTTTACTGGTAGAGGAAATCGAATATCCTTGACAGTGGCTTCCATAATTATGACGGTTTATCTAGCGAATAAATGGGGAGGGTCAGCAATCTTGGCTGCAATGATTGTAGGATTTATTTTTGGTAATTTCTCTTCTAAACAAGAAAAAGTCAATGAACTAATATACTTCTTTACTCCGCCTATTTACATAATGTTTTTTGTTCTAAGTGGGGTTGAACTAAAACTTTCCGTATTATTATCAGTTGGACTTATTGGACTTATCTATGTCATTTCAAGAGTTATAGGTAAAGTTTTTGGTGCATATATAGGTGCTAAGGTTACCAAGAGCGATCCAGTAATCTCTAAATATCTTGGTTACGCCTTGATACCACAAGCTGGTGTTGCTATCGGTTTGAGTCTAATAGCGACTACAGTTTTAAATCCTGAGTTGGGGGCTCAAATTAGGACGATAGTTTTAGCAGCAACAGTTATCTATGAACTTTTTGGTCCAGTTATAACGAAAACAGTATTAAAAAAAGCAAAAGAAATTACAGTAACAGATTAAAGAAGGATTTTCCTTCTTTTTTTCATCATTGGCATAAGCATCTGTGATATAATTAATTTGGAATAAAACGAAGGAGCATTTTATGGAATATCAGAATATTGGAAAGCTTTTGAAACCAAGAGGACTCAAAGGCGAAATAAAAATTAGGACCTCTACAAATCTTCAAAATGAACTTTTTAAGTCTGGAAATATTTTATACATAGAAAACGATGGAGTTTACCAAAGTCTTGTTATTGATAAATATCGTCGGATAAATAAAGATGATTTTCTTAGTTTCAATAACAAATTGGACATTAACCTAATCGAAGAGTTGATTGGCAAAGATGTTTTTATTGACAAAAATATCGAAATTAACCTTAATAAGAATGAGTTCTTAGTATCAAATTTAGTTGGTGTTACGGTGAAACAAAACGCTAAAATAAAAGGAAAAGTGATTGATGTATATAATTATCCTCAAGGAGACTATCTGCTTGTTAAAACCGATGACGGAGATAAACTAATACCCTTTAACGAAAGATTCATTATCAAACAGACAGAAGCAGAAATTGAAGTGGTTGATATGGAGGGATTATTTTGATTATTACAATATTGACTCTCTTTCCTGAAATGGTAGAACCAATTCTAAATTCTTCGATACTTAAAAGGGCTCAAGAAAAAAACCTCGTAAAATTTCAAATTGTAAATTTTCGCGATTTCTCGACAAATAAGCACAAAACTGTTGATGACAGTCCCTATGGAGGAGGCAGTGGAATGGTATTGAGTGTAGAACCGATATATTATGCATTAGAATCTCTTAATAACACTCAACATCGAATACTTTTATCACCTCAAGGTAAACAGTTTGATCAAGACGTCGCAAAAAGATTATTACAGGAAGAACATATTGTATTAATCTGTGGACATTATGAAGGTTTTGATGAGAGAGTCACTGATTTTATTGATGAAGAATTGTCTTTAGGAGACTTTGTTATGACCGGTGGCGAGATAGCAGCTTTGGCGATAACAGATACGATTGTCAGAATGATACCAGGTGTATTAGGGTCAAAAGAATCATTTGAGAAAGACTCTTTTTACGATGGCTATTTAGATTATCCACAATACACAAAACCTCGTGAATTTAAAGGTTTAAGAGTTCCCGACATATTGCTTTCTGGAGATCATGCAAAAATTGACGAATGGCGAAAAGAGATGCAAAAAGCTAAAACTTTAAAAAGAAGACCAGACCTATTAAAATCAAAGGATTAAGAAATAAAAAATATTTGCTTTTATAAAATCCTTATGATATAATACTTATCGCTGAAAAGAATATCTATTATCTTTATTCCGCTAATATATTTATGAATGAAGATAAAAAAATCAAAAAAGGAGTTGACCAAAATGTCGCAGCAATTAATTAAAGAGATTACTCAAGAATTTATCAGAAATGACGTACCTGAATTTAGACCTGGAGATACTTTAGAAGTTGGTATCAAAATTAAAGAAGGAAACAGAGAAAGAATTCAGATTTTTGAAGGCTTGTGTATCAAAAGACAAGGTGGAGGAGTAAGCGAAACATTCACTGTAAGAAAGATTTCTTATGGAGTTGGTGTTGAAAAAACTTTCTTAGTAAATTCACCTGCAATTGACAAAATCAATGTAAAACGTCGTGGGAAAGTAAGAAGAGCTCACCTAGGTTACATTCGTGGATTGTCAGCTAAACAATCAAGAATTAAAGAAAAACGATAATCGACTTAAAGATGCGAATAATCGCATCTTTTTGTTTATATAACGTTTTTTCTCTCAATATATTTAATTTATGAAAATTTTTTCATTAACAGTCTTGAATGGATGGGAAAATATGATAAAATAGATTCAATCAATACTTTAATTAAGAAGGAGTTTGATAAATATGAGTAAAGCAACTATATATAATGTCGCAATCAAAGCCGGTGTTTCACTAGCTACTGTTTCAAGAACCTTGAACAACCCAGAAAAAGTTAAGCCGGAAACTCGAGAGAGAGTTTTAGAAGTTATTAAAGAATTAGGATATAAACCTAATGCTTTTGCTAAAGGCTTAGCAAGTAGAAGATCAACAGCAGTTGCGATAATTGTTCCGGACATGTCTAGATCATCTGTAGCTGAGATGGTTAATGGTATTGCGGTTGAAGCAAAAAAATACAACTATTCTTTAATCTTGTATCTTCTTAAGGATAAATATCAAAACGAAACTGAAATGTTACAAGATGTTGTAGCTTCTCAAGCTGATGGTATTTTATATATGAACGATGAGATTAATGAAGAACAATTTCAAACACTTTCTAAAATTAAAGAAGAGTACGGTGTCCCTGTTGTTTTGGCGAATACTGTCTATCCTTATGCTGATAGTTTAACAACAGTTTCTATTGACTATTATCAAGCGGGTTATGAAGTAACTAAACGTCTTATAGAAGAGGGAAGAAAAAATATCTTCATGCTAACTACAGCTAGAAAATATATGGTTAACGACCTTAAAGAAGCCGGTTATCAAAAAGCAATTGAAGAAGCGGGATTAAAGATGAATATTTTCAGGACAAGTGGAGATATCACTGTTAATACGGTTCATTTTAATGAACTATATCGAGAAAAAGGCAACGAAATTGACGCTGTAATAGCTGTAAGAGATTCAATTGCTGTTTCCTTCTTAAATTCTATGATTGAAAAAGGTAAAAAGATACCGGAAGACATTAGTGTTTTTGGTTTTCAAAATACAAAATACGCTTCATTATCTAGACCAAGATTATCATGTGTTGACATCCCAATTATTGACATTGGTGTTAAAGCCATGTATTATCTTAAAAAGGAAATTGATGGAGAACAAGTCAAACAAAAAATCCATGAGTTACCTCACAGCATAATCCTAAGACAAACAACTAAATAAACGTTGAAGAGGCTAGAATAATAATTTTTCTGAAGATAGAGAGTTAGTGGATGGTGAAAACTAACCTGATTTTATTATTCATTACACCTTGGAGTTATGCCATTTGGGCACGGTAAATCCGTTATCTTTATAAGTGCACTACTATTTTTAGTGAACTAAGGTGGTACCGCGGTTAAACAATCGTCCTTAAATACTTTTTAGGGCGATTTTTATTTTTATATATAAGGAGTAAAAAAAATGAAATTATACGAAGATTTAAAATGGAGAGGTTTGCTATATCAACAAACTGATGATGAACTTGAAAACAAGTTAAATAATGAAAAGATGACCTTTTACCTAGGGGCAGATCCAACAGCCGATAGTTTACATATTGGCCATCTCTTAGCATATTTAGTAGCTAAAAGATTGGAAAACCACGGACACGAACCAATCTTAGTTATTGGCGGTGGGACAGGGTTAATTGGAGATCCTAGTTTTAAGAGTCAAGAGCGAAAATTGTTAACAATCGAAGAAAGTTTAAAAAATGCTGAAGGTATTAAAAAACAAGCCATTAACATTATTCCCAATGCAAAGGTGGTTAATAATTATGACTGGCTTTCTTCCCTAAATGCTATTGAATTCTTACGTGATGTGGGCAAGCATTTTAACGTTGCCTATATGATGAGTAAAGATTCTGTGAAGTCAAGAATTGATAATGGAATATCTTTTACAGAATTTTCATATCAAATAATTCAAGCTTGGGACTTTGAGTATTTATTTAAAAACTATCATTGTACTTTACAAATAGGTGGCCAAGATCAGTGGGGTAATATTACTTCTGGTATGGAGTTGATTAGAAAGATTCATGGTATCGATAAAAAAGTTTATGGTCTTACATTTCCGCTAGTAACAAAAGCTGATGGAACAAAATTTGGTAAAACTGAGTCTGGAGCAATTTGGTTAGATAAAAACAAAACCTCAACCTATGAGTTCTATCAATATTGGATAAACACTGCAGATCAAGATGTTATTAGTCGACTTAAGCAATTTACTTTTTTAACTAAAGATGAAATCTCTAAGGTAGAAGAATCATTAGAAAAAGAACCTGAAAAACGTTACGCACAAAAGCTTTTAGCTGAGGAGATAACAAAGATTGTCCATGGAGAAAGTGAATTATTAAAAGCAATCAAAGTAACTCAAGCGCTTTTCAGTGGCGAAGTTAGCAATTTAGATTTAGATGAGATTGAAATGGGATTTAAACATCTCGATTCAATTGAAGTTACTGAAGAAATCCCTTTAATTGATGCGCTTATTAAACTGAATCTTGCTCAATCAAAACGGCAAGCAAGAGAACTCATTAATGGTAATGCAGTATCAATTAACGGCGTAAAGAATAATGATTTAGATTTGGTTTTATCAAAATCAATCGCTTTACATTCAAAATACATTATCATTAGAAAAGGGAAGAAGAAATACGCTGTGATCAAATACATTTAAAAAAATATCACCCTGAAGTATACCAGGGTGATTTATTTTTTATTTTATTTTTTAATTATAAATTCGCTAATATAGTTTTTGCTCAATGATTTTATTTTGACCTTTATATTGTCAAAAACAAACTCTTGATCAATTATCTCGTCAGGAATATATCCCAACTCTTCAATTACCAATCCACTTAAAGTCTCGATATCTTCATTGATATTAGTACCAAAGAAGCGATTTAAATCTTGGATTTGAATTAAGCCATCAACTACATATGTATTTTCATCAGTTTTCTTAATTGATTTATCTGACTCATCAAACTCATCATAAATATTACCGACAATTTCTTCTAAAATATCCTCAATAGTAATAAGTCCTTCAACGCCACCAAATCCATCTAATAACAAAGCAAAATGCTGAGATTCTTTTTGCATTTTTTTAAAGAGTACGTTGATTTTTATGTTATTTGGTGCGTAGAGAGGCTCCCTAAGGATTTTCTTGTAATTAACACGAGTAAAACCATTTTTCTTAGCTTCTTGTAAAACATCTTTAACATGAATAATTCCCACGATATTATCAATTGTTTTATCAAAGAAAGGAATTCTTGAATAAGGAGCGTTAATAATTTCTTGTAAAATTTCGGTCTTTGGACTTTTAATATCAATGGCATAGATATCTGTTCTAGGCGTCATAATTGTTTCAGCCTCAATATCATCAAAATCAAAGATATTCTCCAACATGTCTTTTTCAGGACCTTTATAAAGACCTTGTATATGACCTGACCTAATTAACTGTTTGATTTCATCCTCTGACGTTTTATTTGCGGAATCATCTTTTTTGATTCCCAATAATCTTGTAACAGCTTTAGTGGTTACAGTAAGAAGCCAAACTGCAGGACGGGTAATAAACATCACTACTTTGATAACACCTAATGACATCATTGCAATTTTAATTGGATTGCTTAAAGCTATTCGTTTTGGGACTAACTCACCAAAAACTAAAGTAATAAAAGATAATACAACAGTAATTAACACTACCGCTATATTAAAAGATAAGTAAATATCAATTAAAGCAAACAACTCAACTAAATTTTCTGCTAAATTCGATCCAGCTATTGCACTTGAAAGAAATCCAGCTAAGGTAATTGCTACTTGGATTGTAGACAAATAACCGGTTGAATCTTTGGTAAAAGACATTAACGTTTTAGCTTTCTTGTTCCCTTTTTCAACCAAACTTTTGAGCTTGTTTTGATTGATGGAAACTAATGCCATCTCACTGGCAGCGAAAAAGGCATTAATAAAAATTAAAACGAAAACTAAAATCAATATATAAATATCTGTCATAAACACCACCTAAAATCAAAAAAGATTATTTTTCGTGTAAATATTTTTTCTGATAAATAATTCTTAAAGCATTTAATACACAAAGAATTGCTACTCCAACATCCGCAAAGATTGATAACCACATTGTCATTAATCTAAGTTCGGACACTGAATTTAAAACAGTTAAAGTAAGAAATATAAATTTGATAACTAAAGAAAAGATGATGTTTTGTGTTGAAATCCCCCGAGTCTTCTTCGCGATTCTTATTGCTTTATCTAATAATCTCACATCATTGTTAATAATAATGATATCACTAACTTCGATAGCTAAGTCACTTGCACTCCCTAATGAAACGCCAATATCAGCATTTTTTAATAGAGGAGCATCATTTATTCCATCCCCTATATAAAGGGACACTGAATTAGTGCGTATATCATTGAACTTACTTAATTTCTCTTCAGGAAGCAACTCTGAATAATACTCAATTCCCCCAAGTTGCAAGGCAATATCTCTAGCTGAATCTTCGTTATCTCCCGTGAGCATTACCGTATCATATTCTTTAGTAAAATCTCTAACAGTTTCCATCGATGTTTCTTTTAATTCATCTTTAATAATTATATGACCAATATATTTTCCATCAAAAGCAATAAATGTATACGAACCGATGGCTAATTTTTCGCTAGTAACTTCAATGTTGTTATTAAGCAAATATTTCTTACTACCAGCTAATAAAGTTTTACCCTCTATTTCTCCACTGATTCCAAAACCAGGAATCTCTTTGACATTAGAGACTTGATAGATAGGGAAATTATTATATTCAACAATTGCTTTGGCAATCGGATGATTAGAAAACTTTTCAATAGAAGCAGCTAACATCAAGGTTTCCATATTACTGTATTCTTTAACAAAGAAGTCACCATATGTAAGAGTACCAGTCTTATCAAGAGCTATCGTCTCTACCTCAGTAATTGTATGAAGGTAAGTTGAGCCTTTAAATAAGATTCCGTTTTTTGCCGCGATACCAATTCCAGCATAATAAGATAAAGGGACAGATAAAACTAATGAACAAGGGCAAGATATAACTAAGAATATCGCTGCACTATAGATGTAATCTTCAATATCTTTAATATCAAATATAAGCCCAACTATTATTAATAACATGGCTAATCCCACAACTATCGGAGTATATATTTTAGCAAATTTTGTAATAAACATTTCTTGTTTTGATTTCTTATTGGTTGCATTTTCAATCAAATCAATAATTTTTGCTAAGGTTGAGTTTTTATATTCTTGAGTAACTTCAATATGAATAACGTCACCGACATTAATGTTACCAGAAAGTACTTTGTTTCCAGCATGAACAGTCTTTAATTTAGCTTCTCCAGTTAGTTCCGAAGTGTTTAGAGAAGTAGAACCTAGGATTATCTTGCCATCCATAGGTATTCTTTCTCCGTTCTTTACTACGATAACATCACCAACTTTGACTTGTAAGGGATCTTTAATTATAATTTTATCGTTTTCTAAAACATTAGCGTATTCAACCTTTAAATTGATTAGAGAAGAAACTTCGTTTTTTGATTTTTGGACTGCGCGATTTTGTAAATATTCACCAAAAGAATAAAGAATCACAACTGCAATACTTTCTTTATACTCACCCAAAAACATCGCTGCTAATGTAGCGATTATCATTAAAGTATTCTCATTAAAGATGTTAAAGTTCCTAATTCCTTTAATCTGCAAAATCATAAGTTTAGATATAAGGAATAAATATCCAATCCAATAGAGAGTAGTCTTAAATATCTGATTTGGTGGTAAAAAAGTAGTTTTAAAAGTATTGTTTATAATGTTGATCATGTCAGCGTCAACAGCTAATGCAAATAAAATCAAAATGACACCGACTAGAACAAATTTATACTCACTTAGAAAATTTGTTTTAGTCTCTTCAATTTTTGTTTCGTAATAATGGGTTATTACATTGTCTTCTAGGACATCGACAATACCCTTGATTTCCTTTAAAGCTTTATCTTCATCATACTCATCTTTGAAATCTACTAGTAATATTTGATTAGCATAATTAAATGAAGCTGAGTTAACATAAGGTAATCTTGAAGTTCTTCTCTCCACTTTGGCTATACAATTGGAACAAGTAAGATTTTTCATAACGATTTTTCTAACCATAGTAAGTACCTACTTATAATTAATTTTTGATATATAATATTATACTTTATCTTTTTTTAATGTCAAATAGATATAACAGCATCTTATATTTGAAAATCATTGTCATTGTGATAAAATATTATAGAAGGAAGTGATATTAATGAATTGGTTCGAAGTATCAAAAGAATATGAAAAAGAATATATTGATTTAGTTAAGAAATTACTTAAAATTCCAACAGTATTAGAAAAATATGATCCCGATAATTTAAACGCTCCATTTGGTAAAGATATCAAAAAAGCTTTAGACTTCATGTTAAAGACTGCAGAAAAGGATGGCTTTGTTGTAAAAAACATTGATAACTATGCAGGACATATTGAAATGGGTGAAGGCGAAGAAATTATTGGTGTATTGGGACATCTTGACGTTGTTCCTGCGGGGGGTAAGTGGCATAACCCACCTTTTTCAGCTTATGAAGCAGATGGAAAAATATATGCTCGTGGGGCAATGGATGACAAAGGTCCAACGATAGCAGCGTATATCGCAATGAAGATGCTTAAAGATCAAGGAGTCAAACTAAAAAAACGTGTAAGATTAATCCTTGGTTGTGATGAAGAGAGTGGAATGAGAGGCATCCAAAGGTATCTAGAAAAAGAGAAAATGCCTGATGTAGGTTTTGCTCCTGATGCAGAATTTCCTTTGATTTTCGCGGAAAAAGGGATCTACAGTTTTAATGTCACTGGTGAGTTTGAAGATGATTTAATCGAATCTTTAAACGCTGGTGAACGTTATAATGTAGTTCCAGATGAGTGTGTAGTAGTAGTCAAAAAGAACCTTCAAAAAGAATTTATAAAGTACTTACAAGATAACAAAGTACACGGAAGGGTTTATAAAGATACCTATACTGTCTTTGGAAAGAACGCTCATGCGGCTTGGCCACACTTAGGAGTAAATGCAATTTATTTGATGGCTAAGTTCCTTAAGGAACACACTAAAAATCCATTTATTCACTTTATCGATAAATATTTAAGCGATGATTTTCTTGGAAAAAAAATGGGTATTGATACTTATGATCAGGAAATGAAAGAATTAACATTAAATACAGGGTTCATTCATTTTGATGGAAAAAAAGGTGAAATAGGTGTTAATATTCGCTATCCAAGAAATTATAAGTTTGCAGAAAAAGAAAAACAAATTATCAAACTTGCTAAAGAGTTTAAATTAGAATATAATCTTGTTGGAAATTCCAATCCTCATTATGTATCTCCTGATGATGATTTAGTAAAGAATTTACATCAAGCATATATGAAGTATACTGGCGATCATGATTCAAGGATCATGAGTATTGGCGGAGGAACCTACGCTAGAATTCTAAAAAAAGCAGTTGCTTTCGGACCAAATCTTCCTGGTCAAGAAGATTTAGCTCATCAACCAAACGAATACTTAGTTGTTAAGGATATGATGACTGCTATTAGCATATATGCTGAAAGTATCGTCATGCTTGCAGGGGGGAAATAATGCGTTTAAGAAACGTTAAGTATGCAAAAGAATTGATAGAAGCATATCCAGACATTGTCATAGTCAACCCAAAAAAGCACGCTGGGAAATGGAATCAACTTTTTGATAATTCTAATCCGATTGAATTAGAAATCGGTTGTGGTAAGGGTAAATTTATTTATGAAAAAGCTGAAAAGAATCCCAATATTAATTTTATTGGAATTGAAAAGTTTGATTCAGTGATTGTTAGAGCTTTAGAAAAAATGATTGTTAACCCGCTTGACAACTTAAAGTTAATTCGCTTTGATGCAGTTAACGTAGATGATATTTTTATTACTGATGAAATTGACAATATTTACTTGAATTTTTCTGACCCTTGGCCGAAAAGAAGGCAAGCTAAAAGACGTTTAACAAGTCCGCAATTTCTAAAGCGATATCTTAAAATACTTAAAACTTCAGGAAACATTGTTTTCAAAACTGATAATTTTGGTTTGTTTGAGTACTCTCTAATGAGTTTTAATCATCATCCTTTATTTAAAATTGAAAATTTCCTGTTAAACCTTTATGGTGACTTACCAGATAATAATATTCAAACAGAGTTTGAGATTAGATTTGTAGAGATGAATAAGCCTATTTATTATATTAAGACAAAACGAAGATAGAGGATAAAGATGAAAAAATTATACAAAGATTTAGTTAATCTACCGGGAGTTTCCGGCCAAGAAAAGTATGTACGAGAATATATGAGAAATCATTTAGAAAAATTGTCTGAAGAAATAGTCGAAGATAATTTAGGGTCAATTTTCGGTGGTATAAACCTAGATTCTAATGGACCAACTGTCATGATAGCCGGACATATGGATGAAGTCGGAGCTATTGTTAAAGAAATCACTAAAAATGGTTTGATTAAATTACTTCCTATCGGAGGAATCAGTGCTCCAGTTGCTATTTCACAACACATGAATATAGTTATTGGTGATGGTACATTTGTTCCTGGTGTTATTGGTGCTAAGCCACCACATTTACTAAGAGATAAGAGTACTTCTCAAGTGTCTAGTTTCGATGATTTTTATTTAGATATAGCAGCTGATGATTACGATCATGCCAAAAGTTTAGGTGTGAAAATTGGTCAACAAGTAGTTTTCGAGAACGTTTATAAAGAAAGTAAAGATGGTAAGAAAATCTTTTCCAAGGCTTGGGACAACCGCTTTGGCAGTGGAATGGTTTTAGATATCCTAGAATCAATTGAAAAAGAAGATTTAAAATGTAAGTTATATGCTGGTGCTAACGTTCAAGAAGAAGTAGGTTTAAGAGGCGCTGTAACATCTTCTTATAAAATTAAACCCGATTTATTTTTAGCAGTTGATTGTTCACCGTGTTCAGACACTTTTGAACAGAGTGAAGTAGGTGGTTCATTAGGAAAAGGTTTCATGGTTAGATTTTATGATCCAAGAGCACTCTTGCACCAAGGAATGAAAAAGTTCATCGAAGAAACAGCTGAGAAAAACAATATTAAGTTTCAATACTATAATTCTATGGGCGGTACAGATGCAGCTGCGGTTCAAATGTCAAGAGAAGGAGTCTTAGTAGCCACAATAGGAATGCCTTCAAGATATATTCACTCAACAACTTCAATCATCCATAAAGATGATTACGAAGCAGTTAAGGCCCAAATTTTAGCGATGCTAAAAGAAATAGATTGGCAGAAAATTAAAGAAATCAAACATAACGTTTAAAATAAAAGAATTACTTATGAGACCGTAACAAATTACGGCTTGGAAAGGAAAAAAATGGAAAAACGTGTTATGAGTTCACGAGATAAAATTCGTGAAATGACAATAATCGCAATGTTTATTGCGATTATTGCAGTTATGGGGTTCATCCCTCAAGTAGGATTTATTCAAATTTTTGGTGTCTCAGCTACGCTGATTCACATACCGGTATTAATCGGTGCAGTGTTATTAGGAAGAAAAGGCGGAATTATTCTCGGTTTAGCTTTTGGTTTAGTATCTTTGATTAGAGCTACAACTAGCGGAGGATTTGATTTTCTTTTCATTTTCCCTTGGGTATCTATCTTGCCAAGGTTTATTTTCGGGTTGATAATATATGATTTTTATCGACTAATTCACAAGTTGATTAAAATTCAGATTATCGCTTTAGTCGTAAGCTTTTTACTTTTGAGTTTAATTCATTCGCTCATGGTTTTACCAATGATGGTTTCCACTTTCCCAATCATCTTGAATAATGCTAATTTTACAGAGATTGTTGGTGATAGCATGTCGCAAATCGAAGCAACCAATAGTTTTAGTTCAGCGATAAAATTGATATGGGGAGTATTAATTAGCATTAGCATTGTTGAAGCAGCTTTAGCGGCTATCATCGGTGGTATTGTTACAGACAGATTGATAAAGTATTTAAATTTTCCTGGCAATATAGCGCTAAAACAAAAACTAAATACTGAAAATATTAAGGAAGATAACAATGAAGATAGCAATTGATATTGGTAATACAACCATTGCAATTGGTCTAAGCGATGACGGTAAAGAAATCAGAAAAATTTATCGCATTAATACAGAGAAGAATAAGTCGGCTGATGAATATGCAATTAGGTTAAATGGTTTCATCAAGAATTGTGATGAGGTGATTATTTCATCGGTTGTACCGGAATTAAACGAAGTATTTACCGATTATTTTACTGACCAATTTAATTTGACTCCCTTATTTGTTGGAACTGGGGTTAAAACCGGAATTAAAATCAATTCGGATAATCCAAAAGAAGTAGGTGCTGATTTAATTGGTAATTCTGTTGGAGCGACTAGTGTTTATGACGAAACTTGTTTAATTATCGATTTAGGTACAGCTACAACCTTCACTTATCTTGAAGAAAAAGTTTTAAAAGGTGTTGTAATAGCTACTGGACTAACAACCAGTAAAAATGCCCTTGTTTCGATGACATCATTATTGCCTCAAGTTGAGTTAAAAGCAACAAAGAAAGTCTTAGGAACAAATTCTGTCGATTGTATTAAGTCAGGACTAGTTTATGGGCACGCCTCAATGGTGGACGGAATGATAAAAAGGATTAAAACAGAAACTAACAATCCAAATTTAACTGTTATAATGACCGGTGGTCACGCGAAGATAATCGCACCTTATTGTGAAGAAAAGATTATTCTTGATGATAGTTTAATTTTAAAAGGTTTATTGTTGATTTTAAAGAAAAATATCCGTTAATTTAAATGCACTTGCCTAAGTGCATTTTTTCTTGAAATATGATAGAATAATTACGATGTAGTGAAGGAGTGATCTCGTGAAGAAAAAATTACTATTAATTGATGCCAGCAATCTTTTGTTTCGGTCTTATTATGCCACAGCCTACAGTGGAAATTTGATGCAGACTCCTGAAGGATTATATACAAATGGGATTTTTGGTTTTGCACATGCGATGACAAAGTTACTTGACAACGGATATACTCACGTTTTGGTAGCTCTAGATTGTGAAGGAAAAACTCATCGACATGAAATTTATAATGATTATAAAGGAACAAGAAAAGATACTCCAGAAGAACTTAAAGAACAATTCGCCTATATGAAAGAATATCTTGATGCTCTAGGTGTTTATAAATATGAACAAGATTATTATGAGGCCGATGATATTATCGGTTATGCTGTCGAACATTATAAAACTTTATTTGATGAAGTAACCATCTATTCTAATGATCATGATTTAGTTCAGTTATTAGACAAAAATGTAAATCAGTTGATTTCAAGAAAAGGTTTGAAAGAAGTAGAAATTTATACTCCAGAATATGTAAAAGAAAAACTCGGATTTTCAACTAACCAAGTTACAGATTACAAAGGCTTAGTTGGCGATAGTTCAGATAATATTCCGGGAATTCCTGGAGTTGGAGATAAAACAGCTGTTAAGTTGCTTTTGGAATACCCCCATATTGAAAATCTTTATGAGAATATCGATTCAATAACAGGGAAACTAAAGGAAAAACTTGTCAACAACAAAGAAATCTGTTTTTTTTCCAAAGAGCTAGCGACGATAAAAACAAACTTTGATAATAAAATTGATATTGATAAAGCAGAATACAAAGGCTTTGATGAAGAAAAATTAATGGAGTTTTATAAAAAGATGAACTTCAACAGTTTTATGAAAAACTTAAAGAAAAACAATAAAGTTGTAAATAATGATTACGAAATTTTAGATTCTGTAGAAAAGATTAACAAAATAAAATATTCAGATGGCTATTTACACTTAGAAGTCCTTGGTGAAAACTACCATACTGACCAAAAATTAGGCTTTGGTTTAATTATTAATGATAAGGCATATTATTTGCCTTATGAAATAGCAATTAAAGCAGAAGGCTTTAAAGACTTTATGAACAGCAATGAGCACAAAAAGTATGTTTATGATTTAAAAAAGATTAAAGTATCTTTGCTTTGGGATAATATTCCTTCGAAAAACTATGATTTCGATCTTTTGTTATCAGCCTATTTAGTAAATCCCGCAATTAAACAGGATGACTTCTCTTTGGTTGTTCAATCTTTGGGTTATGGTGATGTAATTTCAAATGAATTTATTTACGGAAAAGGAGCTAAATTTTCTCTTCCGGAAAAAGATAAGTATATCAAGCATATCATAACTAAAGTAAAAGCAATCAAAGATTTACACGAATCTTCATTGGAAAAGAACCGTGATTTGAAACAGCTTAACTTATTGAATGAAATTGAGATTCCTCTAGCTGATTTATTAGCTGATATGGAATATCAAGGGATTTTAATAGATACTAAAAGACTAGATGAGTTCGGAACCCATCTAAGCGAAGAAATTTCAATTCTGGAAGACTCAATCTATGACAAAGCCAACAAAAAATTTAATATCAACAGCCCTAAACAGCTTGGAGAGGTTCTTTTTGATGATTTAGGTCTACCTACTAACAAAAAAACTAAAAGTGGCTATTCAACGGATATATCTGTACTGAACAAATTGAAATCTTTTCATCCAATTATCGGCGAAATTATTAATTACCGAACACTTTCAAAATTACATTCTACTTACTATCAAGGATTTTTAGAAGCGTTAAAATTAAAAGATGATAAGCGAATCCACACCATTTATCAGCAAGCCCTAACCAAAACTGGAAGATTGTCATCTAAGGAGCCAAATCTCCAAAATATTCCTGTTAAAACCGAAGAAGGTAAAGTCTTAAGAAAGATTTTTATTCCAAGTTCCAAAAACACCTTGCTTTCATTTGACTATTCACAAATTGAACTAAGAGTTGTTTGTGAATTAGCTAAGATTAAAAACTTGGAAAAAGCGTTCGCGGATAATCTAGACATTCATTATGAAACCGCAAAGAAAATCTTCAATAAAACAGAGATAAGTGATTATGAGCGATCAATTGCTAAAGCGATAAACTTTAGCATAATCTATGGAAAAACAGCCTGGGGTTTGTCAGAGGACTTAGATATTTCACCAAAAGAAGCAGAAAGATTTATCAATTCCTATTTTTCAACTTATCCAGAAATTAAAACTTATATGGATGAACAAATCAAATTTGCTGAAGAAAATGGCTATGTAAAAACTTTGTTTGATCGAATTATTTATATACCAGAAATCAAATCTAATAATTATATGACCAGACAATTTGGAAAAAGAATTGCCATGAACGCTCCGATTCAAGGGACTGCTGCAGATATCTTAAAAATTGCGATGGTGAAGATTAGCGAAAAGTTTAAATCTTTAAACTTAAAGTCGAAAATCATCTTGCAAATACACGATGAAATAGTATTAGACTGTCTTCCTGAAGAACTGGAAGAAGTTACAAAAATAACTAAAGAAACAATGGAAAATGCTGTTAGTTTCAACACAAAATTAATCGCAAATTTCAAGAGTGGCGAAAATCTATATGAGGTGAAGTAAGATGCCCGAACTACCAGAGGTTGAAACAGTAAGAAATACCTTGAAAAATTATTTGATTGAGAGAAAAATTATAAAAATAATTACCCCTTATCCCAATATAATAAAAGTAGATGTCGAGACCTTTAAAGAAAAACTTCAAAATCAAACGTTTACCGATATAAAGCGTTACGGAAAATATTTGGTATTTGAGTTTAACGACTACACACTAGTTAGTCATCTACGGATGGAAGGGAAATATTTTTTAAGAACTAGCCCGAAAGAGTTTACTAAACATGAACATGTGATTTTTCAACTAGATAACGGTTTATATTTAAGTTATCATGACGTGAGAAAGTTCGGAACTATGGAACTTAGTAAAATAGGTGAAGAATTCAATCTAGAAAGTTTGAGTAAACTGGGTGTGGAAGTTAATGCTGAAAACATCGACATAAAAAAGATATTTGATTTGACGAAAAAATCAAAAAGACCAATAAAAGCAGTTCTATTAGATCAAACTATTATTACTGGCTTAGGGAATATCTATGTTGATGAGACTTTGTTTAGATCTAAAATTCATCCAGCTACTATGGCCGATAAAATTAGTCAGTTAGAACTCAAAAGAATCTTAAAAAATGCAAAAGCAGTTGTTGATGAAGCAATATTACAAGGCGGAACCACAATTAGAACTTACCAATCCTCACTTGGGGTTGATGGTAGATTCCAAAATCAACTAAATGTACATACTTTAGTTGGAGAACCTTGTAAAGTATGTGGCGATAAAATTCAAAAGATAAGAGTCGGGGGAAGAGGAACTTATTTTTGCCCCACCTGTCAAAAAAGGAAGTAACGATGATTAGAATAGGTTTAACCGGGGGAATCGCCTCAGGAAAGTCCTTGATTAGCGATTTCTTTCGACAAGAAAATATCATAGTTTTAGATGCGGATATGATTTATAAAAATTTACTTTATACAAATCAGGTTATGCGAACGAAGATTATCAAGGAGTTTTCTCTTGATGAAATTGATCTCAAAGAATTAGCAAAAAAAGTTTTTGCTAATCCTCACGAGTTAAAAAAACTTAATCGAATCACTCATCCTTTTGTTATTCGCGCTTTCAAAGAACAATTATCTAGATATGAGGAAGAAGAAAAATATATCGTGTTGGATATTCCTTTGTTATTTGAAGCGAATATGGAAGACTTTTGTGACTATATAATCTGTGTTTACACCAATGAAGAAGAACAGTTAAAACGTTTAGTAGAAAGAAACAATTTATCACGAGAAGAAGCGAAAAAAAGAATTGATTCACAATGGCCTTTAAAGGAAAAATGCGCAAAAAGTCATTATGTAATTGATAATTCTTTTGAAAAATCATTTACTAAACAACAATTTATTGATATATTTAAAAAGATAAAGGAGGAAGAAAATGTCAATTAAAACCTTTTTTGCAAATAATTGCGAAACTAGAGAACTCCATCGAGAACCAGAATTAAGAACGAACTACTATGGTAATAATTTCTCGCAAATCGTTGCGGTTTTAAATGAAATTGCTTCAGAAATGCGTTTGGAAGTAAGAAATGTCGATAAAACCCATCGAGAAGTTTATATGTTAGGTCAGGGGTATGATGTAATATTTACTTTAGTAGAAATTACTCCAATTGAAATAGGTGTAGATATCAAAGTCAATTGGTTTAGCGCTTTAGGATTTAACCGTCCCAAAAAGAAAATTATGGAAATTTACAGTAAAATGAAGAAAAAATTACGTTTTAAAGGCGTAGCTTTACACCCATAGGAGGATGTTGTTTGGAAACCCTAAGAAGAAGTGATGTATTTGTTGTTTCTGGTGAAGGTCTATGCTCTGAAATCGATTATCAGGTGTTGACCTTGCTTTATCAACCGATTATCGGTGAGGGGGCTTTTACCCTTTATATGACATTGATGAATCTTCTTAATCGTCAAGACTTGATTTCCGAAGAATATCTTCATGCTGATTTAGAATCACTGTTGGGAAAACGAGTTCAAGAAATTGAAGAAGACCGTCATAGACTTGAGGCGATTGGCTTGCTAATCACTTTTTTCGCTAACGATAGTTTCACTTATGAAATTAAGTTGCCTCTTAGTGCTCGAAGTTTTATTAATGATGGTATTTTAGGTGAGTACCTAATTGCTTCAATTACTAAAACAAGATTTAAAAAACTCTTAAAAATATTTAAAGTTAAAGTTCCGAACAAACGGCAAAAATATAATATTTCTAAGGCTTTTAACGAAGTCTTTGCAGCAATAGGGACTAATGACACAGAATATGAGATCGATTTGCTTTCAAGTAAAACAAAAAGTTTTACAACTTTAAATAACTATGATTTCAATTGGCGACTTTTTGCTGAAAGCATTCCTACTGAAATGTATGATGTACAAAATTTAACTGAAGCGGTTAAAGCGAAAATTGAACAATTGAGTTATGTATATGGATTAGATGAACTGAAAATGGCAGAGATTTTCTTGAAATCTCTCGATGATAACAATGTTATTAATATTGAAGTTTTAGCTGTCAACTCTCGCTCGAATTATTCGAGTCTTACAGTTGATCCGACTCCAGAAGTTGTTGAAGTTAAAACCGACGATCACTTAGGTGTACTAGAATATTTCAAACAGAAATCACCAAAAGAAGTACTAGCTGAATTAGGTGACGGACTAGTTTCAACAGCTGATTTAAGACATGTAGAACGATTAATTGATGAAGTTGGATTAGATGTAGGTGTAGTAAAAGTTTTACTTGCTTATATTGTCAAAACAAAAGGCAAGAACTTACCTAGTTACGCATACATTCAAAAAGTCGGAATGGCCTGGAAACGCGATAAAATTGAATCAGTTGAAATGGCTCTTGATTATATTAAACATCTTGAAAGTTACCGTGAAAAACAAAAACTTAAAAAGAGTCAAAGACCGGATGTAAAACCTGATTGGTTAGATGAATATTTAAGAGAAACCGAAGGAGAATAAAAATGAAGACAATTCAAGAAGTTTTAAAAATTCCCGAAACAGAGCTTGATTACGATGAGATTATTGATCGAATAATGCAAGATCCTGTTATCGAAAAATTTATTCTCGATCATGACTTAAAACATGAAGATGTCATTAACTCGTTAAATGTGTTTATGGCTTATTCCCAAGAAAAAGCAATTTGTAAAGCTTGTCCTGGATTATCAGAATGTAAACTCAACAATAAGGGATTGACTCCTGAACTGGAATATAACTCCAACTATATATCTTTAGTTTATAAAAGATGCAGATATAATAAAACAATTGATAATGATCAGTTCATCAAAGCAGTTTATGTTCCAAAAAAGATCTTTAATGCTAGCTTAGATGATTTAGATTTGATTGGTGATGTTAGAAAATCAATAAACAAGTACATTCTTAATTTTTTAAAAGAATATTCAACTAAAAACTTTGTCAAGGGAATGTATATTCATGGAAAATATGGCACTGGAAAAACTTATATTCTTGCAATAATGGCTAATGAACTAGCAAAAATTGGACATCAAGTTTATTTTGCTTATTATCC
>Ga0172382_10003518_pt1 | contig 24772 bp, 23 predicted proteins | sample Leawel138RmetaG_FD_122245 | JGI IMG/M metagenome (GOLD analysis project Ga0172382, IMG submission 122245) | Leachate microbial communities from a municipal landfill in Southern Ontario, Canada - Leachate well 138R metaG | ecosystem: Engineered > Solid waste > Landfill > Unclassified | place...
AAGCTGCTATGAACCAGTTCGCGATCCTGTATGAAGATCGTTTCACCAGGCCAACCTGGTAAGTGAAGGCCTACCTGATGGCAGGCCGTTAAGAGCCCGAACACAAAAAACCTGACAGTCCCGCTGGAACCGCCTGTTGAGCGTCAATCTGACCGGTGCCTTTCTGGTCTCCAGGCAATGCATCGTTCTGCTGCGTGACAGTGGTGGAGCCATCGTCAATATCGCCTCGACCCGGGCGCTGCAATCTGAAGTGAACACAGAAGCGTATGCCGCGAGTAAGGGTGGGCTGGTGGCGCTTACCCATGCCATGGCGGTCAGTCTGGGGCCCGACGTGCGTGTCAATGCAGTGAGTCCCGGCTGGATCGATACCCGCATGCAGTCGCTGCAACACAGTGATCCGCTGCGCAGGGTTGATCATCAGCAACATGCGGTAGGGCGGGTTGGACAGCCGGAAGATATTGGCGAGCTGGTGGCTTTTCTACTGAGTCCCGCGGCGGGCTTCATTACCGGACAGAATCTGGCGGCGGATGGGGGGATGAGCCGACAGATGATCTACCGCGAGTAGCAACGCCCCGAATCCGAGGCGCCGCCCGCCGTCCTCGCTCAGGCGAGGACGGTATTACCTACTTCTCAACAAACGCGCGCTCGATGGCGTAGTGCGCCTGGACGCCCTGACGGGACTCCTCGAAACCCCAGCCGTCAAGGATGGCAGTCAAATCCTTGAGCATGGCCGGGCTGCCGCAGAGCATGAAGCGGTCATCTTCCAGATTCGGCTTGGGTAAGCCAATGTCCTCGAACAGTTTGCCGCTGGTCATCAGGTCTGACAGGCGACCCTCATTGCGATAGGGTTCGCGGGTTACGGTCGGGTAGTAGATCAACTGGTCGCGAACCTGCTCGCCGAAATACTCGTGGTTCGGCAGCTCTTCATTGATCAGTTGCTGGTAGGCCAGCTCACGCACCCAGCGACAGCCATGGGTAAGGATGACCTTGTCAAAGCGCTCATAAGTTTCCGGATCCTGAATAATGCTGATGAAAGGCGCCAGGCCCGTACCGGTACTGAGCAGATACAGGTTGCGACCCGACAGCACATTATCCAATACCAGGGTGCCGGTAGGTTTGCTGCTGACAATGATGTTGTCGCCTTCCTTGATGTGCTGCAGACGGGAGGTCAGCGGGCCATCCGGAACCTTGATGCTGTAGAACTCCATGGTGTCTTCGTAGTTCGGACTGGCGATACTGTAAGCACGCATCAACGGACGACCTTCCGCCTCCAGGCCGATCATGATGAAATGACCGTTCTTGAAACGCAGACCCGGATCGCGGGTGGTCTTGAAGCTGAACAGGGTATCGGTCCAGTGATGTACGCTGAGGACACGTTCGGTTCTAAGGTTCGACATCCAGATGGTTCTCCGGGCTGAAGGTGAATGGATTTGCAGCTAGTCTACTGCCCAGCTAATCTACCGGATAAATGACTTATTTTAATTTGCATATCCGGAAAAACCGATAATGAAATACACGCTGCGGCAACTGGAAGTGTTCATCGCCACCGCCTTCCATGAAAACCTTACCCGCGCCGCAGAGAGCCTGGCGATGTCTCAATCAGCGGCCAGCAGTGCATTGCGTGATCTGGAAGGCCAATTTGAAGTGCAGCTGTTCGATCGGGTTGGCAAACGCCTGCAGTTGAATGAGCTGGGACGCAGCATCCGGCCGCGTGCTCAGGCTTTATTGGAACAGGCCAGAGGACTGGAAGCGGCACTGGCAGGGCACGAGGAGATTGGCCATCTGCGGGTCGGTGCCACCATGAGTGTCGGTAACTACATTGCCGTAGGCATCATGACCCAATATATGCTGGAGCAGCCCGGGGCGCGGGTGGAGTTGGAGGTGGCCAACACCTCGACCATTGTCCGCAAACTGGCCAACTTTGAGCTGGATCTCGGCATGATCGAAGGGGAAACCCGCCACCCGGATCTGAAGATGCTCTATTGGCAGGAGGATGAGTTGGTGGTGTTCTGCGCTCCGGATCACGAACTGGCTGGCAAGCCATGGCTGACCGAAGAAGACCTGATGCAGGCGGAATGGATTGTCCGTGAGCAGGGTTCCGGAACCCGGCAGAACTTTGAATGGGCGTTGCATGGGTTGTTACCACAGCTCAATATCAAGCTGGAATTACAGCATACCGAGGCGATCAAGCGCGCGGTGGAAGCGGGTCTGGGGGTTGGTTGTCTGTCGGCTATCACCCTGGGGGATGCTTTTCGCAGAGGCACGCTGGTGCCGCTACCGGTACCCCATCGTGACTTCAAGCGCGGGCTGTACTTCGTTCGTCACCGCAATAAGTTCATCAGTGCGGGTATGCGCCGCTGGTTGGAGTTATGCCGAGCGGAGAGTGCCGGGGCGGGGGTAGTAGACGATCTACTCGACACCGATCAGAGCGGATTCGACATGTGAATTAAAGGCCGGGTGACGGGGCATGAAGCAGGTGCCAAGCCCCGTCTATTGGATTACTGATTGGCGCTCAGCACCAGCTCACCGTCCTGTAAGGGAATCTTGTCGCCCGGGTGGCGATCCATTTTGACTGTGCCGGTACGCTCGCCGATTCGGTATTTAACCTGATAGCCGACCGTATTTTCCTTGCTGTCATATTCGGTTCTGCAGCGTTGTTCGGTAGTGGTATAGGTGTTGTTCTGTTGCATGCGTTCCTGGGTCTTGTTGCCGGCATAACCGCCCGCAGCCGCGCCGGCTGCGGTGGCGATTTTCTTGCCTGAGCCGCCGCCGACCTGGTTACCCAGCACGCCACCAATCACCGCGCCCGCTACGCTGCCCAGAACCTGGTGTTGATCCTGAACGGGTTTCTGCCGGGTGACCGCTACCTGCTCACATACTTCACGGGGGATGCGCTCGTTTTCCTTGAGTTCCACCACGTTGAGCACCTCGGCGTGTGTGGGTGTCTTGTCCGATAGCGCGTTATATCCAGCGATGGCGCCGCCCGCAGTGGCTACCACAGCGCCGATGACGATACCTGACAACATTGACTTGTTCATACGTATTCCTGCTTACGGTAGTGATGAGCGTGGGACATAAAAGCCCACCTGTTGAAACTGAGACCATGTTGCGCAAGCCAAGTTCAGGTTTGCTGATCGCCTGACGCCCGGAGCAGAGTCATCAACGCCTGTCCGGCATTGGATAAAGTGCGCCCACTGTGATGAATGCATCCGAGTCTGCGCTCCAATTGAATGCCCGGCAGGTCAAGGATGCGCACCTGGGAGTCAATCATGCTGCGCGGCAGCACGCTCCATGCCAGACCGATGGATACCAGCATCTTGATGGTCTCCATATAGTTGGTGCTCATGCTGATCTGTGGGGTGAGACCATGCTGCTCAAAGAGTTGATTGACCACCAATCGGGTAAAGGTATTCGGGCCGGGAAATACTGCGGAGTGGGCCGCCAATTGTTCCAGTTGTAACTGCTGGGTACTGGCCAAAGGGTGCTCCGGGGCGACCACAAACTCCAGCGGATCGAGCCAGAGATTCGTTGCAATAATGGGCGGTTCGACTTCCGGAGCCAGGGTGATTACCGCCAATTCGATCTCGCCTTGCAGTACTTTTTCATAGGCCACCTCAGAGTCGAGGAACTGGATATCCAGCACCACCCCCGGATAGGCTTTGGTAAAGCGCCGCAGGACAGGGGGTAGGCGGTGTAAGCCAATGTGGTGGCTGGTTGCCAGGCGCAGTTGCCCCTGTATGGTCGCTGACAGATTGCCCAGCGCGCGAGCGGTGTCGGTCAGGGTGTTGATGATCAGCTCAGCCCTTGGCTTCAGCGCGCGACCGGCTTCGGTCAAATCCACGTGCTTGCCGATACGATCAAATAATCGCGCGTTCAACTGCTGTTCCAGGCTGGCGATGCGCTTGCTGATCGCGGGCTGGGTCAGATGCAGCTGCTCCGCAGCGCGCGAGAAAGAACCTGTATGCGCCACTGCCAGAAAAGCATCAAGGTTGGCTGTATCCATATTGCATTCCTTCTGGTTATCCAAGGCATGAATATAATGAATTTGTTTTATTTTACATCAGCTCTTACTATCGTTCCGTGATTAGAAAACGCCTATCAGGAGGCACGCATGTCCGCCAAGACGCTTTACGACAAGCTGTGGGAAAACCATCTGGTCAAACAGCGAGATGATGGGTCCGCGCTGTTGTATATCGATCGCCACCTGTTACATGAGGTGACCTCCCCCCAGGCCTTTGAGGGTCTGCGCCTGGCTGACAGAAAGCCCTGGCGGATCGATGCCAACCTGGCAACTCCCGACCACAACGTGCCCACCGATAACCGGGCGGCGGGTGTTGCCGGTATTGAGGATCAAGTGTCCCGCTTGCAGGTCACCACGCTTGATGAAAACTGCGATGATTTCGGCATTCTTGAATTCAAGATGACGGATCGCCGTCAGGGTATCGTGCACGTGGTAGGGCCGGAGCAGGGCGCTACGCTGCCGGGCATGACCATTGTCTGTGGTGACTCGCATACTGCAACCCACGGTGCCTTTGGCGCTCTGGCTCACGGTATCGGTACCTCAGAAGTGGAGCACGTGCTGGCCACCCAATGTCTGGTGGCAAAAAAGATGAAGAACATGTTGGTCAAGGTCGAAGGCGAACTCGGCTTCGGCGTGACCGCCAAGGACATCGTCTTGGCGGTAATCGGCAAGATTGGCACCGCCGGCGGTAACGGGCATGCCATCGAATTCGCTGGTTCCGCTATTCGTGGCCTGTCGATGGAAGGTCGTATGACCGTGTGCAACATGGCAATTGAAGCCGGTGCGCGGGTCGGCCTGGTAGCGTGCGATGAGAAAACCGTTGCTTACGTCAAGGATCGTCCTTACGCGCCCAAGGGCGAAGATTGGGAAAAGGCGGTAGCGGCCTGGCAGGATCTGGTGTCCGACGCCGATGCCACCTTCGATACCGTGGTTGAGTTGGATGCAGCGCAAATCAAGCCGCAGGTATCCTGGGGCACCTCGCCGGAGATGGTGGTCGCGGTAGACGCAAACGTACCTGATCCCACGCAACAAGCTGATCCGGTCAAGCGCAGTGGCTATCAGCGCGCATTGCAATATATGGGGCTGGAAGCCAATCAACCGATCACATCGATTGCATTGGATCGGGTGTTTATTGGTTCCTGCACCAACTCGCGGATCGAGGATTTACGAGCCGCTGCAGTTGTTGCCAAAGGCCGCAAGGTGGCAGCCAACATCAAGCAGGCGATGGTGGTTCCGGGTTCCGGGCTGGTCAAGGAACAGGCTGAGCGTGAAGGTCTGGATCGGATCTTTACCGCGGCTGGCTTTGAATGGCGCGATCCGGGTTGTTCCATGTGTCTGGCCATGAACCCGGATCGTTTGCAGCCGGGTGAACATTGCGCATCGACCTCCAATCGTAACTTCGAAGGACGTCAGGGCAATGGCGGGCGTACCCATCTGGTCAGCCCAGCCATGGCCGCCGCTGCGGCAATTGCCGGTCATTTTGTGGATGTACGTGAAATGCTCAAAGAGGAGGCGACTGCATGAAAGCCTTTACTACACATACCGGCCTGGTAGCGCCGCTGGATCGGGCCAACGTGGATACTGACCAGATCATTCCAAAGCAGTTCCTCAAGTCGATCAAGCGTACGGGCTTTGGTGCCAACCTGTTCGATGAATGGCGCTACCTGGATGAGGGCTATCCGGGACAGGACAACAGCGTCCGCCCGCTGAACCCCGACTTCGTGCTCAATCAGCCGCGTTATCAGGGCGCCAGTGTTCTGCTGGCACGGGAAAATTTCGGTTGCGGATCCAGTCGCGAGCACGCGCCATGGGCACTGGATGAGTACGGCTTCCGCGCTGTACTGGCGCCGAGCTTTGCGGATATCTTCTTTAACAACAGCTTCAAGAATGGCTTGTTACCCATTGTTCTTGAAGAAGAAATTATTGACGAGCTGTTCAAGCAGGCCGAGGCGCAGGAAGGCTATCAGTTGACTGTGGATCTGCAAGCCCAGACCGTAACCCGTCCGGATGGTCAGAGCTACACATTTGATGTGGACGAGTTCCGTAAGCATTGTCTGCTCAACGGTCTGGACGATATTGGTCTGACTCTGCAGGATGCCGACGCGATTCGCGCGTTTGAAGAAAAGCATCGGCAGAGTCAGTCCTGGTTGTTCGACGCTATCAAATAAATCTGCTGCGCGCTGCGAGCGCTGATTTTTGTGACGCTCGCGGCGGAGCGCATTCGCTTTCCGAAGGAAATATCATGAGTAAAAAAATTCTGGTTCTCCCGGGTGATGGAATTGGTCCGGAAATTGTCGCTGAAGCAGTCAAGGTGCTGCAGGCGGCTAACGACAAGTTCAATCTGCAAATCGAGCTGAGCTACGACGAGCTCGGCGGCGCGGCCTACGACAAATACGGCACCCCTCTGGCTGACGAGACGCTGGAGCGTGCCCGTCAGGCTGATGCCATCCTGCTCGGCGCGGTAGGCGGCCCGAAGTGGGATACCATCGATCCGGCACTGCGTCCTGAGCGCGGTCTGCTGAAAATCCGCTCGCAGCTGGAGCTGTTTGCCAACCTGCGTCCGGCGCTGCTGTATCCGCAACTGGCCGAGGCCTCCACGCTCAAGCCCGAAGTGGTATCGGGTCTGGATATCCTGATCGTGCGTGAACTGACCGGTGGTATCTACTTCGGTCAGCCCCGTGAACGCCGTGTGCTGGAAAACGGTGAGCGTCAGGCCTACGACACCTTGCCCTACAGCGAGAGCGAGATCCGCCGCATTGCGGTGATTGGTTTTGATATGGCGCGTCTGCGTAGCAGCAAAGTCTGTTCGGTAGACAAGGCCAACGTACTGGCGTCCAGTCAGCTCTGGCGTGAAGTGGTTGAGGAAGTAGCCAAGGATTACCCGGACGTCGAGCTGTCGCACATGTATGTGGATAACGCCGCCATGCAGCTGGTCCGCGCGCCCAAGCAGTTTGACGTGATTATCACCGACAACATGTTTGGTGACATCCTCTCGGACCAGGCTTCCATGCTGACCGGCTCCATCGGCATGTTGCCCTCGGCGTCGCTCAACGCGCGCAATCAGGGCATGTATGAGCCATCCCACGGCAGCGCTCCGGATATCGCCGGGCAGGGTATTGCCAACCCGCTGGCGACCATACTGTCGGTATCCATGATGCTGCGTTACAGCTTTGCCGAGGCCGCTGCTGCCGCTGCCATCGAGCAGGTCGTCAGTCAGGTGCTGGATCAGGGGCTTCGTACCGGTGATATCATGGCTGCAGGTTGCCGTCAGGTTGGTACATCGGAAATGGGCGATGCCGTGGTGGCAGCGCTGAAAAACCTGTAGTCTTTTGCGTTTCCCATTTGCACCCGGCATCGGCCGGGTGCAGTTGTCGAGAATTTCCACCCCATGGGGGTTATGCTGTTATGAAACAAGTTGGTTTGATTGGCTGGCGCGGTATGGTGGGCTCTGTGCTCATGCAACGTATGCGCGAAGAGAATGATTTTGCGTCCATTGATCCGGTATTCTTCACCACCTCCAATGTGGGAGGCGCTGGCCCGGATATTGGTAAGGACATCCCTGCGCTGAAGTATGCGTACGATCTCGAAGCTCTCAAGCCAATGGACATCATCATTACCTGTCAGGGTGGTGATTACACGCATGACGTTTACCCTCGGCTGCGTGCCGAAGGCTGGAAGGGCTACTGGATTGATGCCGCCTCCGCACTGCGTATGGAAGACGAATCCGTTATCGTGCTGGATCCGGTCAACCGTCGCAGTATTGATCAGGCTGTACGTGACGGTACCAGAACCTTCGTCGGCGGTAACTGTACTGTCAGTCTGATGCTGATGGGTCTGGGTGGTCTGTTCGAGGCTGGACTGGTCGAATGGATGACTGCCATGACTTATCAGGCAGCCAGTGGCGCCGGCGCGCAGAACATGCGCGAGCTGATCAATCAGATGGGTGTGATCCACGGCAGTGTGGCCGATGCCTTGGCTGATCCAGCCAGTGCCATTCTGGATGTTGACCGCCAGGTTGCCGCCACCCTGCGCGAAGACAGCTTCCCCGCAGATAACTTTGGTGTGCCGCTGGCCGGTAGTCTGATCCCCTGGATCGACAAGCAACTGCCCAACGGTCAGAGCCGTGAAGAGTGGAAAGCGCAGGCCGAGACCAACAAGATCATCGGTCGCAGTGGCCGTCCGATCCCCGTTGACGGCATCTGTGTGCGGATTGGCGCCATGCGCTGTCATAGTCAGGCATTGACCATCAAGCTGAACAAGGACGTGCCGCTGGCAGATATCGAAGCCATGCTGGACGCGCACAACCCCTGGTCGAAAGTGATTCCGAACGACAAGGAATCAACCGTACGTGATCTGACACCGACTGCGGTGACTGGCACATTGAAAGTGCCGGTAGGGCGTCTGCGCAAGCTGAACATGGGCGCTCAGTATCTGTCGGCGTTCACAGTGGGCGACCAATTGCTGTGGGGTGCCGCTGAGCCGCTGCGCCGTATGCTGCGGATTCTGCTCGAAGGCTGATGTAACCTGTGCCATAAGTGACTTGACGAGGGCATTCCCGGTTGACGGGGATGCCCTTTGTTTTTGTAGTTAAATGATCCTGGAAAAGCTTTTATGCGCAAGACTCGTGATGTGGCGTTGGTTGGACTGAGTAGCCTGGCTGGTGAGGCGCTGCTCAATGTGCTGGATGATCACGAATTTGATTTCGGCCGGATTCACCTGCTGGACACCGAGGAGCGGGCGGGGGGCCGGCCCATGTTGCAGGGGCAGAGCCAGCGGGTAGAAGTGCTGGAGCGTTTTGATTTTTCCCAGGTGGCGGTAGTGCTGTTTGCCGATGCCTGGCTGGCATCTGATTGGGCTGACCGTGTCGTGGCTGCAGGCTGCCGCGTGGTTGATGCCTGTGGCGCATTCCGACACAAGACCGACGTGCCTCTGGTGGTAGCCGAAGTCAATCCGCAGGCGTTGGGTCAGCTGGGCGAGCGCGGCATCGTCTCTTGCCCGGATGCGCAGGTCGTGCAGACAGTTATTGCCCTGCACCCGCTGGTTGCCAGGGCGGGCTTGCAGTCATTGAATATCGCCACCTATCAATCGATGTCCACTCTCGGTAATGAAGAGGTCGAAGCGCTGGCCTTGCAGACAGGGCGTTTGCTCAATGGTCAACCGCCGGAAAAGGGCGCATTTGATAAGCAGGCCGCCTTCAACCTGATTCCCCGTATTGGTGAATTGGATGAGGCTGGGAACAGCCAGCTCGAACAGCATCTGGCTGAGGACGTTCGGCGCATTCTCGGTATGCCCCAGCTGCCGGTAGCGGTGACCTGTGTGCTGGTGCCGACGTTCTTTGGTACGGCGCAGGTCATGCAGCTGCGCACAGCGGAGGCTCTTTCGGCTGGCAAGGCGACAACGTTGCTGCGTAAGGCAGCAGGAGTCAAAGTGCTGGACAAGCCCGCAGCAGGTGGTTATCCGACACCCGTATCGGATGCGACCGGCAGTGACCAGGTGTGGGTTGGGCGGGTGCGCCAGGATTCTTTTGATCCGTTCGGGATCGGCATGTGGCTTGTGTCTGATAATCTTCGGAAAGGTGTCGCACTTAACAGTCTCGCTATTGCACAGTTATTGATAAAAGACTATTTGTAATCGATACTTGCTGATGATTTGTAACAATCGGTTCAGGTGTGCCCTGACTAACACTGATTTTGAGCTCAAAGTGATTTCAGGTTGCCGGTGCGGCTTGACAGCCGGTGGTGTGGTGATGAGTTCATGGACGCGTGTAAAACGATAAAAGCAAAGGATCTTAGCTATGGTTCGCAAACTGGTTTTGGCTGTCGCCGCAGCTAGTGCCCTGATGTCATCCAATATGGTTCAGGCGCTTGGGGTAGGGGAGATCAGCCTGCGGTCGGCGCTGAATCAGCCGCTGGATGCGGAGATTGAGCTGCTGCAGATTCGCGATCTGAGCAGTACGGAAATTCGGTCGGTGTTGGCTTCTCCGGATGATTTCGGTAAGGCCGGGATTGATCGTTCCTTCTTTCTCACCGACCTGACATTTACGCCAGTTGTCCAACCTGACGGCAAGGCCTATATCAAGGTCACCTCGAATCGTCCGGTCAAGGAACCCTATCTGAACTTCCTGATGGAAGTACGTTGGCCGTCCGGGCGGGTACTGAGAGAGTTCACCCTGCTGCTGGATCCACCGCTATATGATCCGACTCCGGTTACTTTCAGCGCACCTGTAGCGCCGCCGACAACTTCCACCAGCGGAGCAGTTCGTCCGCCGGTGACGACGCCATCACGGACGTCAGCTACTGCGCCTGCCGCAGCATCTGTCCCCCGTGCTACTCAGACAAGCGCACCGGCGTCATCGAATGTTCAGCGTCGCACAACCCGTGCCGATACCCTCTGGGCCATCGCTCTTGAAACGCGTCCGCAAGGCAGCAGTGTTCACCAGACCATGTTGGCGATTCAGGATCTGAATCCCAATGCCTTTATTGGCAACAACATCAATAATCTCAAAGCTGACCAGACACTGGCGTTGCCTACTACAGAGCAGGCAGCTGTACGTAGCCAGGCTGAAGCCATCGCCGAAATAAGCAATCAAACCCGCGCCTGGCAAAGTCGCCAGCCTGCCGCTGAGCCCGCCCAGCGCCAACTGGATGCGCGCGAGCGTAGCGTAGCGGGAGATGCTCCGTCACAGACCCGTGGGGAAGATTCTCTGCGCCTGGTCGCAGGCTCGGAGGACAGCAGTGATGATAGCGTTTCAGCCGCCGGCGGCCAGAATGGCGAGCTGCGCCATGCGCTGGATCAGACCAAGGAACAACTGGACTCCACTGAACGCGCCAAGGCAGAGCTGGCTGATCGATTGGCTTATGTCGAAGGCCAACTGGAAACCCTGCAGCGCCTGCTGACGCTGAAAGATGCGCAATTGGCAGCATTGCAGCGGGAGTTGGCGGATGAGGGCACACTGCCTGATATATTGCCGGTTCCCGAAGACGGCGTCGTTGCCGAGGGCGTTGCTGATACCAGCTCTGCTGAAGATGAAGCCCTGCAGTTGGTTGCTGAGCAGCCGGTGGAAGCCGAAACGTTGGATGAGCTGAACGCCAAGGTTGCTCCGGAAGACAGTTATGGGCAGGACGGCAGTCAGGACGCAGGCGAGAACGACGAAGAACAACTGGCACTGGCAGCGGTAGCTGTATCGGCTGAACAAACCGATGCAGGTTCAGATGGCGATACTCTGCCAGCCGCTCCGCAGACACCCGCGCCGTTGAGCACGCCAGTAGCTCCACAGGCTCAGCCACAAGCAGAACAGAACAGTGGGCCGGAAGCACTGCTGCAGCGCTTCATGCAGAACCAGACGCTGTTGCTCGGCACAGGTGCAGTTGCCCTGTTGGCACTGCTGTTGGTGCTGATGTCGATCGCTCGACGCAACGCGCGCCGTGAAGCCGAAGTCAACGACAATTATCTCGCACAGAACACAGCGGCTGGCGGTGTTGCTGCTGATGAGGGTGACGACTTCAATGTGGCACTGGCCGATGTTCAGGAGGAAGCCGGGCTGGAGCAGGATGTGCAGCTCGATCCGTTGGGCGAAGCAGAAGAACTGCTCTCTTACGGCGAGCTGGATCAGGCTGCTGTGGTGCTGGAAGCGGCCATACAGCAGGAGCCGGAGCGCACTGACCTGCGTCTGAAAATGATGGAAATTGAGGCCCGTCGTGAAAACCAGACTGGTTATGCTGCTCAGCTTGAAGCCTTGAGAAGCATGGGTGTAGCGGAATCCGCAGTGGAAATGATGAATGCGCGCTATCCGTTGATGGCAGCGGGTCTGATGACGGGGGCTGCGCTGTTTGATACAGCTGCTGAATCTGATGCAGAAGTGGATGAAAATGTTCTGGCGCAGCCCTTGCTTGATAATGAGCAGTCGCTGGATGAGCCTTCCTTGTTGAAAGGTGATTCGACAGATTTCGATTTTGCCGACTTTGGCCTGGAAGAAGGCGCAGCGGCCTCGCTGGCAGACAGCACCGATCAGGACATCGGCTTTGACCTGGACTTTGATCTCGATGAAAGCACTCCGGCTGAGGTGGATCATTCACGTCAGGCGGAAGCAGCAGATGCTGCAGCTGAGCTGGAAATGCCTGACCTGTCGCTGTCCGAATCCCCCCTGACCGACCCGGTTATCGAGGACGACTTCAGTTTGAGTCTGGACGACGAGCTGCAGGCCGATAACCTGTTGGCAGAGTTCGAAGCTCTCAGTCAGGCTGACGAACCTGCCCCGCAACCGGACGTTGCTGAGCTGGATCTTGCTGATGACAGCTTCAGCTTGACCGATGACGATCTGGCTGGCTTTGAAGCGCAACTGCAAACTGCCATGCAGAGCGAATATGATATTGACAGCACCGCTGCTCGAGCCGGAGAGTCCGGCGATGTGGCCGGTTTCGACAACCCGGTTACTGTCAGCGAGGATCTGATGAGCGAAGGGCTGGATGAAGACTTCGACTTCCTGTCGGACACCGATGAATGCGCTACCAAGCTGGATCTGGCCCGCGCCTACATCGATATGGGCGATGAGGAAGGTGCGCGTGATATCCTTACCGAAGTGGTTGAGGAAGGGAATGATCAACAGCAGCAGGACGCTCGTGAACTGATGGGGCAACTTGGCTGATACATGAGTAGTATGACAGAAGAAGCGGCCGCCCTCGGGGCGGCCGCTGTTGTTTCAAGGGTCGCAGCGTGCGTTGAATACAGCGGCACGGCTTATCGCGGCTGGCAACGTCAGCAGCCGGGTGTGAAAAGCATTCAGGAAGAAGTAGAGAAGGCGCTGTCCCGGGTAGCCGATCATCCTGTGCAGCTCTTTTGCGCTGGGCGTACCGATGCCGGAGTGCATGCTGCCTGCCAGATCATTCATTTTGACAGTAGCGCCAAACGGGATCCGGGTAACTGGTTCCATGGCGCCAATGCCAATCTTCCCCATGACATCAGCTTTGTCTGGGCCAAGCCGGTCGGGCTGGATTTTCATGCACGTTTCTCGGCTAAGGCCAGGCGTTATCGCTATGTTATCTATAACGATCCGGTTCGTCCCGCGCAGCTGGGACGCGAAGTCACCTGGAATTATCGTCCGCTGGATATCGAGAGGATGCAAGAGGCTGCTCAGGTGCTGGTTGGTGAGCATGACTTCACGTCCTATCGGGCTACCGCCTGCCAGGCCAAGTCACCGATCAAGACCATTCATCATCTGAAGGTGATCCGGTTCGGCAAATTCATTGTGCTGGATATCCGGGCGAATGCTTTTCTGCATCATATGGTTCGCAATATCGCCGGCGTGCTGATGCAGATTGGCTGCGGTGAGCGGCCGATTGAGTGGGCAGGGGAGATACTGCGCGCCCGTGATCGTCATACAGGTGGGTTGACCGCGCCGGCGTTTGGCTTGTATCTGGTGGACGTCACCTATTCTGAGCATTTTGATCTACCCAAACGTTACATCGGGCCGCACTTTCTTGCTCCGCTGAACGAGCTGGACTGACGGCCAGCAGACTGATCTGATACTATCGAGTGCTTCCATTATTCAGAGCATCCGGTTTATTCATGGTTCGTATCAAAATCTGTGGCATTACCCGTATCGAGGACGCATTGGCAGCCGCGAACGCTGGTGCGGATGCGATAGGTCTGGTCTTCCATGCTCCCAGCCCAAGGGCGGTAGATATTGAGCAGGCGGCCGCCATTGTGCGTGCACTGCCGCCCTTTATTACCACTGTTGGCTTGTTTGTTGACGCCACCGAAGAGCGTATCAATCAGGTATTGAGCCAGGTGCCACTGGATGTGCTGCAGTTTCATGGTGATGAGCCTGACGCCTTTTGCCGGATTTTTGCGCGACCCTATTTGAAAGCCGTGAGAGTTCGTCCCGGGGATGATCTTCACGCGTTAGCGGCCAACTGGCCGGGGGCGAGCGGTATCCTGCTGGATAGCTACAAGCCGGGTGTGCCAGGAGGTACCGGTGAGACCTTCGATTGGAGCATGATCCCGACGCAGCGTGACTGGCCGCTGGTTCTTGCTGGCGGGCTCGATGCTGATAATGTGCGCCAGGCAATTGCCCAGACGGCTCCCTGGGCGGTGGATATCAGTGGCGGTGTCGAATCCAGCAAAGGAATCAAGGACATCGCCAAAATCAATGCTTTTATTCAAGAGGTGAGGCGTGTCTGATTCAAATTCGATCGATTTCGCAAGCGTGCCTGATCAGCGCGGTCATTTTGGGCCCTACGGCGGACGCTTTGTATCCGAAACGCTGATGGATGCGCTGGATGAGCTGGATGCCTTGTATCAGCGACTGAAGAATGATGCTGATTTTCAGGCTGAGTTCGACAAGGATCTGGCGCACTACGTCGGCCGCCCCTCGCCGCTGTATTTCGCCGAGCGACTGACCGCCAAGGTCGGTGGTGCACAGATCTGGCTCAAGCGTGAAGACCTGAACCACACCGGCGCGCATAAAATAAACAACACCATTGGTCAGGCACTGCTGGCCAAGCATATGGGCAAACCCCGCGTTATCGCCGAAACCGGTGCCGGGCAGCACGGGGTGGCAACCGCCACTGTGGCTGCGCGTCTGGGCCTCAAATGCCAGGTGTATATGGGTGCCGAAGATGTCAAGCGTCAGGCCCTGAACGTGTATCGCATGAAGCTGCTGGGTGCTGACGTGATTCCGGTGACCTCCGGTTCGCAGACCCTGAAGGATGCGATGAACGAGGCCATGCGCGACTGGGTCACCAATATCGACAACACCTTCTACATCATCGGCACCGTGGCTGGCCCGCACCCGTATCCGCAGCTGGTGCGTGACTTCCAGTGCGTCATCGGTCGTGAAGCCCGTCAGCAGTGCCTGGATCAGGCCGGTCGTTTGCCGGATGCGCTGGTTGCCTGTGTCGGTGGCGGCTCCAATGCAATTGGTCTGTTCCATCCGTTCCTCGAAGACGAAAGTGTTGCCATGTACGGTGTGGAAGCCGCTGGCGACGGTTTGGAGACCGGCCGCCACGCAGCTCCGTTGAACAAGGGCCGGCCCGGCGTACTGCACGGCAACCGTACCTATCTGATGGCTGACGAGAATGGTCAGATCATCGAGACTCACTCGGTCTCTGCCGGTCTGGACTACCCCGGAGTGGGTCCTGAGCACAGTTGGTTGAAGGATATCGGTCGCGTCCATTACGTGGACGCTACGGATTCCGAAGCCCTGGCTGCTTTCCGCGAACTGACCCTGGTGGAGGGCATCATGCCTGCACTGGAATCCAGTCATGCGGTGGCCTATGCAATGAAGCTGGCGGCGACCATGCGTCCTGACCAGATCATCGTGGTCAACCTGTCCGGCCGTGGCGACAAGGATATTCATACGGTTGCCGGTATCGATGGCATCAGCATTTAAAGGATCAGACATGAGCCGTATTCAGCAGTGTTTTGAAACCTTGCGCGCCGAAGGCCGCAAGGCGCTAATTCCCTATATCACAGCGGGCGATCCTGATCCTTCCATGATGCTGCCGTTGATGCATGCACTGGTCGAAGCCGGGGTCGATGTTATCGAGTTGGGCGTGCCTTTTTCCGATCCAATGGCTGACGGCCCGGTAATTCAATTGGCAATGGAGCGTGCGCTTGCGCACAAGGTTGGCCTGCGCGATGTGCTGGAAATGGTGCGCGCCTTCCGCGAAACCAACCAGACCACGCCGGTGGCTCTGATGGGTTATCTCAATCCGATCGAGTACATGGGTTATGAGACATTTGCCCGGGAAGCGGCCGAGGCGGGCGTGGATGGTGTACTCATTGTCGACCTGCCTCCGGAGGAGGCCGAGACGGTCGCGCCGATGTTTCGCGAGCATGGCGTAGACTGCATTTTCCTGTTGGCACCGACCACTACCATCGAACGTGCCCGCAAGATCTGCCAGCACGCCAGTGGTTATGTCTATTATGTTTCACTCAAGGGTGTGACCGGATCGGCTGCTTTGAACGTCACCGAAGTAGCAGAGAAGTTGGCACAGCTGCGCACCGTCACTGATTTACCTATTGGTGTCGGTTTTGGTATTCGCGATGGCGCTTCCGCCGCCGCTGTTGCCAGCGTAGCGGATGGTGTCGTGGTCGGGTCGGTACTGGTCAGTCAGATTGCCGCTAATCCGGGCGATCCGGAACAGGCCCGCGCCAGCATCACTGCGGTTATCCGTGACATGCGGGCAGCCATGGATCGCTGAGCGACCAGGCATAGTGATCAACGCAGATAAACAGATTAAGGATAGGCAATGAGCAACTGGCTGGTTGACAAACTGATTCCCTCCATAGTGCGTTCCGAGGCGCAGAAGAGCAGCGTACCGGAAGGATTGTGGCGAAAATGCCCATCCTGTGACGCTGTGCTGTATCGCCCTGAGTTGGAAAAAAATCTGGATGTCTGCCCCAAATGCAGTCATCACCTGCGCATCAACGCGCGCCGTCGTCTGGATATTTTCCTGGATGCCGATGGCCGTAGCGAGATCGCTGCTGAGCTTGAACCGGTAGATAAGCTCAAGTTTCGCGATACCAAGAAGTACAAGGATCGTCTGAGCGCTGCGCAGAAAGAAACGGGTGAGAAGGATGCTCTGGTGGTCATGCAGGGTTACCTCAAGGGTATGCCGCTGGTTGCCAGTGCGTTCGAGTTCAACTTCATGGGCGGTTCCATGGGCAGCGTTGTCGGTGCGCGCTTTGTCCGTGGTGCTGAAGTCGCGCTGCGCGAACGCATTCCCTACGTATGCTTCCCGGCATCGGGTGGCGCGCGGATGCAGGAAGCCCTGTTCTCCCTGATGCAGATGGCCAAGACCAGCGCGGTGCTGGCTCGCTTGAAGGAAGAGGGCATTCCCTTTATTTCCGTGATGACCGACCCGGTTTATGGTGGTGTATCAGCAAGCCTGGCAATGTTGGGTGATCTGAACGTTGCCGAGCCGAATGCGCTGATCGGTTTTGCTGGCCCGCGTGTTATCGAGCAGACCGTGCGGGAAAAATTGCCGGCGGGCTTCCAGCGTAGTGAGTTCCTGCTGGAGCACGGCGCGCTGGACATGATTATTTCCCGCAGCGAGATGCGTGACCGCTTGGCTGGCATCCTCGCCATGCTTACCAATCAGCCGTCTCCGGTAGTCAGTCAGCCAGACGAGGCTCCGGCAGAATCGCTTTGATGAATAGCGCCATGGATCTGGCCGCCTGGTTAAGGCGGCTTGAAGGGCTGCATCCAACTGAAATCGATATGGGCCTGGCACGGGTCGCCGAGGTCGCCTCCCGACTCGGTATCCAGCGCCCGGCCCCCTTGGTATTCACGGTTACCGGCACCAACGGTAAAGGCTCCACCTGTGCCGCACTTGATAGCTTGCTGCGCTTTTCCGGGCGCCGCAGCGGCTGCTACACCTCCCCCCACCTGGTGCAGTACAACGAGCGCGTCAGCATTGATGGTAAGCCGGTCTCCGATGCGCAGCTGTGCGAGGCCTTCAGTGCCATCGATCAGGCGCGGAACGATATTTCCCTGACCTATTTCGAGTTCGGTACCCTGGCGGCGCTCTGGTTATTCCAGCGCGCCGGGTTGGATGCCGTTGTGCTTGAAGTAGGGCTGGGTGGACGGCTGGATGCGGTCAATATCGTCGATGCGGATGTGGCGGTGGTGACCAGTATCGGTCTGGATCATGCTGATTATCTGGGGGATTCACGGGATTCGGTGGGCTATGAAAAGGCCGGTATCCTGCGCCCGGCTGGCAAGCTGGTCTGTTCGGAAACCGATCTGCCCCCACGCTTCAATCGACAACTTGAGCTGCTCAATGTTGATATGTGGCAGCGTGGCCGGGACTATCGGTGGGAGCCTGCTGTGGCTGACAGCTGGACGTTCTTTGGTCAGCGTGACGGGCAGCAGAGCCTTCTGACCCTGCCTGCGGTGAACCTGCCGCGGAATAATCTCAGTACTGCATTGCAGGCGTTCTGGGTCGCCGGACTGGATATGCCAGACGCGCAGATCGTTGCTGCGCTGGCCGCCACGGCGGTGCCGGGGCGACTGGATCGGCGCACGCTGGAGTGGCAGGGACAAGCTCGGCAGTTGATGCTGGATGTCGGGCATAACCCGCAGGCCGCGGAGTATCTGGCCGGGCATTTGGCGGGCGACTCAGATGAACGCAGCGTAGCTGTTTTCGGTTTGCTGGCAGACAAGCATCTCGCTGGCATTGTGCAGCCGTTAAAGCAGTGTTTTGATAGTTGGGCGGTCGCGCCTTTGCCGACGCCACGCAGCCGTGCGCCGGCGGAGCTGGTTGATGGGCTGAAAGCGGCAGGGCAGACAGCCAGCGCCTTCGACTCTATCGGTGAGGCCATCACCTGGCAGTTGAACCACACATCTGCTGACACGAAAATCATTATTTTCGGGTCGTTTTTCTGCGTCGCTGAAGCCATACTCTGGTTGAACAAACAACCCGGCGGAGAGATTTGATGGAACATGGGCTCAAGCAGCGCATCATCGGCGCTCTGGTTTTGGTAGTCGCGGCCGTTATATTCCTTCCCATGCTGCTGTCCGGGCAGGATGAGACCGTAGAGGTGCAGGTGGATGTGCCCGCCGCGCCGGTCATGGATAACCGCGAAATCGTTACGGCACAGCCACCCACGCTGCCGGAACCCGCGCCGGTACCCGAGATACCTCAGCCATCCGTGGAGCCGCTGCCAGCGGCACCTGAGCCGGTACCTGACGTGGCGTTAATCGAGCCCCCGACGCAGGTCGTTACCCCGACACCAGCACCGACAGCTGAGCCGGCACCTACACCGGCGGCCGCGGCTACCGGTGGTTGGGTGGTGCAGCAGGGCAGCTTCTCAAGTCAAAGCAACGCCGAAAGCTTCCGCCAGACGCTGGCTGGACAGGGCTATAATGCCTATGTCCGAGCCGGGCAGACCGACGGCAAGAGTATCGTACGGGTGTATGTCGGGCCTCTGAGCACCCGCGAAGCAGCGACCCGGATACGTGATGAGCTGGCGCGCAGGCACAAGAGCAAGGGCTTGGTGGTTGCTCATGACGATGCCACTCGCGCTCGTTGAAACCTGGCCTTCTGTGCGGTGAGTTTTCAATCAGTCGATTTCTGCTGAAGCAGTTGGGCGTGGCGCGACCTTGCTATTCCCAGCTGATTGCCTGTTTCGATGTGGTGCACTGCTCTGTTAGAATGCGTTTTTCGTTTTCGGGTGCTTGATCGTGACATTAGTCGGCGTTGACTGGGCCATCGTTGCCGTAATAGCGCTCTCTGCTTTAATCAGCCTGACTCGCGGATTCGTCAAGGAAGCGCTTTCATTGCTGACGTGGATCATTGCCGGCCTGATAGCCTGGTTGTTTGGTGGGGCACTGGCGGATCTGCTGGTTGACTATATTGCCACCCCCTCCATCCGGGTCATTACTGCCTGCGCCATACTCTTTGTGCTGACGCTGATTCTCGGCGGCCTGATCAATTATCTGATCGGCCAATTGGTATTGGTAACCGGCCTTTCCGGTACTGATCGTTTTCTCGGTATGGTTTTTGGTGCGGCCCGTGGCGCGTTGCTGGTCGTCGTGGCCGTGGGGTTATTGAGCCTCGCACCCGTCGAAGGCGATGTCTGGTGGCGTGAGTCGACGCTGATTCCTCATTTTCTGCTTGTGGCGGATTGGTCAAAGAATTTTATTCTCGGGCTCTTCGGTCGCTGATGCCGTCGGCGAGACATTCGTCGGTGGTGGATTCAATCTCAACGAAAGAAGGTATATAGCCATGTGTGGCATTGTTGGCATAGTGGGCAAGTCGAACGTCAACCAGGCGCTCTACGACGCTCTGACCGTCCTGCAGCATCGCGGCCAGGACGCCGCCGGCATCGTGACCTGCGATAAGGATCGCTTGTTCCTACGCAAGGATAATGGCCTGGTGCGGGATGTTTTCCACCAGCGTCACATGCAGCGTTTGGTTGGCATCATGGGGCTGGGGCACGTGCGCTACCCGACTGCGGGCTCCTCGACCTCTGCGGAAGCTCAGCCGTTCTATGTCAATTCACCGTACGGCATTACCCTGGCGCATAACGGCAACCTGACCAATATCGAACAGCTCTCCAAGGAGCTGTACGAAGCTGACCTGCGTCATGTGAATACCAACTCCGACTCCGAAGTGCTGCTTAATGTATTCGCCCACGAGTTGGCCCGTGAGCGCAAATTGCGTCCGACCGAGGAAGATATCTTCAAGGCGGTGCGTGGTGTACACAAACGTTGCCGTGGTGGTTATGCCGCACTGGCGATGGTTACCGGCTATGGTCTGGTTGGATTTCGTGACCCCAACGGCATTCGTCCCATCGTCTATGGCAAGCGCGAAACCGAGCAGGGTGTGGAATATATGGTCGCCTCGGAAAGCGTGGCACTGAATGCGCTGGGCTTCGAAATTATTCGCGATCTGGCACCGGGCGAGGCGGTATACATTACCGTGGACGGTGATATCTTCACCCGCCAGTGTGCTGATAATCCCAACTACGCTCCGTGCATTTTTGAGCACGTTTACCTGGCCCGCCCGGATTCGATTATCGATGGCATTCTGGTGTACAAGGCGCGCCTGCGCATGGGCGAGAAGCTGGCCGAGAAAATTCTCCGCGAGCGCCCCGATCATAATATTGACGTGGTGATTCCGATCCCGGATACCAGCCGCACTTCCGCGGTTGAGCTGGCCAATCGGTTGGGGGTGAAATTCCGTGAAGGTTTCGTCAAGAATCGTTATATCGGACGCACCTTTATCATGCCCGGACAGGCAGCGCGGAAGAAGTCGGTACGTCAGAAGCTGAACGCTATCGAGCTGGAATTCCGTGGTAAGAATGTGCTGCTGGTCGATGACTCCATCGTCCGGGGCACTACCTGTCGTCAGATTATCCAGATGGCTCGGGAAGCCGGGGCAAAGAGCGTCTACTTCTGCTCAGCGGCGCCGGAAGTGCGCTACCCCAACGTATATGGCATTGATATGCCCTCTGCCCATGAGCTGATCGCGCACAATCGCACCTGTGATGAGGTGGCGGAGCTGATTGGTGCTGACTGGCTGGTCTATCAGGATCTCAACGATCTGGTCGATGCGGTGCGTGAAGGTAATCCGAGCATCACTCATTTTGATTGCTCGGTGTTCGACGGTCAGTATGTCACTGGCGATATCAACGATCTCTATCTCGGGCGTATCGAGCAGTCACGTAATGATGCGGTCAAGGCGATGACTGATGTAGACAACGCCGTGATGGGTCTGCATAACGACGGGGGAGAACAGCAATGACCTCTGAATGGCAGGCAGGGCGGCTGGATAGCGACCTGGATGAGGCTGGCTTCGACACGCTGGCGGTACGCGCCGGTCAGACCCGTGGGCCGGAAGCAGAACATGGCGAAGCCTTGTTTCTGACGTCCAGCTACGTCTTCCGCAGTGCCGGGGACGCTGCTGCCTGTTTTTCCGGAGAGCAGCAGGGTAATGTCTATTCCCGTTACATGAATCCCACTGTGCGCACCTTTGAGCAGCGCATTGCTGCGCTGGAAGGGGCAGAGCAAGCGGTTGCTACCGCCTCCGGCATGGCGGCCATCCTGGCTACGGTCATGAGCCTATGCAGTGCCGGTGACCATATTCTGGTGTCGCGTAGTGTTTTTGGCGCTACCGTCAGTCTGTTCGACAAGTACTTCAAGCGCTTTGGTGTCGACGTCGACTATGTTGCCTTGTCCGACATCGACGGCTGGCGGTCGGCATGCAAGGCCAATACCCGTCTGTTCTTTGTCGAATCTCCTTCCAACCCGTTGGCCGAGCTGGTTGATATCCGTGCTCTGGCCGCTGTGGCAGATGAAGCGGGTGCGCTACTGGTAGTGGACAACTGTTTCTGTACGCCGGCGCTGCAGAAGCCGCTGGAGCTGGGTGCGCATATCGTTATCCATTCCGCGACCAAGTACATCGATGGTCAGGGCCGTTGTCTGGGCGGTGTCGTGGCCGGACATAAGGAACACATGCAGGAGGTCGTTGGCTTCCTGCGCACGGCCGGGCCATCATTGAGCCCTTTCAATGCCTGGGTGTTTCTCAAGGGTCTGGAAACGCTGCGCCTGCGTATGGCCGCTCATTGTGCTTCGGCACTGGAGCTGGCCCGCTGGCTGGAGCAGCAGCCGGAAGTGGAGCATGTCTACTATGCCGGTCTACCCAGCCATCCGCAGCATGAGTTGGCCAAGGCTCAGCAGTCTGCCTTTGGTGCGGTAGTCAGCTTTGAAGTGCGCGGCGGGCGTGAAGCTGCTTGGCGGTTCATTGATGCCACCCGTTTGGTATCGATCACCGCCAACCTCGGCGATGCCAAATCGACCATCACCCATCCGGCCAGCACCACCCATGGCCGCCTGCCGGCGGAAACCCGCGAAGCTGCCGGTATTCGTGAAGGGTTGATCAGGTTGGCGGTCGGACTGGAAGAGCTTGAAGATCTACGCGCTGATTTGCAGCGCGGATTGGATGCTGCCGGGGCTGCTTAAGCCTCGGATGTCAAGGTTGAGTGTCCAACCACTACCTGGTTGCGGCCTGCGGATTTAGCCTGATATAGCGCTTTATCCGCCTCCTCGATCAGCGTCTTGTAGTGAGTCATGTCGGCGCGGATGAGCGCCACGCCGATACTGACCGAACAGCTCAGTGGTTGTTGTTCATGCGTTATCTGTAACTGCTCAATGGCTTTGCGCAGCCGCTCGGCGAATTGCGCGGCGCCGTCCACCGGGGTATCCGGAAGCAGAACGACAAACTCCTCTCCGCCATAACGGCCGGCATAGTCGGTATCGCGCACCATCTCCCGGGTTATCTGAGCCACCTGTCGAATGACCTCATCACCGGCTTGGTGTCCGTAGGTATCATTCAAGTGTTTGAAGTGGTCAATATCGAACATCACCAGACTGGCTGGGTTGTTATAGCGGGTATGCCGGGCAAACTCACGCTCCAGACAGGTTTCCCAATGGCGCCGATTGAGCAGACCGGTCAGCCCATCATACAGTGCCAGTTCCTGCAGCTGCGCGTTGGCAGCCTCCAGTTGCATCTTGTTGACGGCTACGTTGGTCACGTCATAGATAATCAGGCAAACGTGTTCTGTGGTGGTGTTGACCGTGTGTAACGGCAGGATAGTGACGTTCTGATACATGTGATCGACCAGCCCGGTAATCGGCTGGTAGTTGTTGAAGCGCACAAGGTAAGGGCGTTGTTCCCAGATGGTAAACACCCGGGTGCCGAGCATGATGGCTGTTTCAACTTTCTGGGTGAACCAGGCGCGGTCGATCTCGGGGAATAGATCGAACATGGATTGCTGGGCGACATGGCTGGCGCTCTTGCCGGAGTGGTTCTCCATGAAGCTATTCCAGACCTGAACATGGTAGTCCCGATCCAGTACCACGACGCCTACGTCAATGCTCTGGACAATATCCAGCAACCAATGCAGTTCGCTGATATCAAGTAGATTGGACATGGCTGATCATCTTGCGCGTGGCGCTTCAGTTGATAAGAAAAGCGATCTTCTTCTGCAAGACTGGCACCGAATCTTCAGTGAACAGCAGCATCAGATCAAACTTGATGTCGTGGTCTTCCAGACCGTAACTGATTTCCACCGCCAGGGTTCGCTTCCAACGAGTCCGGTTCAGGCGAATCAACTCCTCAATGGTACAGTGCTGCCCGAGTACCAGAGGGTGGCCCGACGACAGTTGTATACCCAATTGCTCGGATATGCCATTCAGGCAGGCGCCAATCACAATGGCTGCCAGATCCAATTGCAGTTCCAGCTGTGAATGGCTCTCGGACGGATGATTCAACAGCCGGGCGACATCGGCGATTTCCGAGTCATGGAAAATCAACAGTGCTTCGCCGGCGATGCCGCTCCCGATATAGCCCTGGCAGATGGCCGAGACCTGCTGGTTGCCCTGGGCATCCGCCAGTGCCATTTGTAACTCTCCGACCTCGAGAATATTCACATTGGGTACCGGCAGGTGGATAAAAACACCCAGCACTCTGGCCAGTAGATCGGCGGCCCGACCCATGGCGATATTGGCTATTTCCCGGAAGGCATCGCGAAAACCGACATTGGGCAGGTTGATGTTGAGTTTGGGGGCGGCATTGGAGGTGAGGGTGGGTAAGTCCTTGTCCAGGGAGAGCAGGGCCGCTTCCAGTTCCTCCGCGTCCGCGGGCTTCTTGATGAAACTGCGTGCACCCAGCGCCAGCGCCCGGCGTATGGCCTCGTCCTGTACATCACCGGATACGACAATGACGTCAGCGCGCAGATTTTCTTCGCGCATGCGAGCCAGTACGCCGAAGCCGTCCAGCTCGGGCATGGTCAGGTCAAGCAGGACGATTTCGCCCTTACCCGCGCGAATAGCCTCCAGTCCAGCCAGGCCGTTCTCTGCCTGGCTGATCTGGAAGGGCCAGTTCGCTGGCAGAGAGCGAATAAGTTGTTTGCGGGCCATGCTGGAATCATCGCAAATCAGCAGGGGGATCGCAGTAGCCACGGGATATCCTTCATGCGACGGGTTGGAGGCATAATGCCATCAATGCTGTGCTGATGCCATAGTGGCGATGATACTCGGTTCGCTAGTGAGATACCCCTCACAGATTCGGCTCACTGCTCTTTTGCTTTATATCGGTTACGGTTAGCGGAGTTATTGTCAAATCTGGTGTATGACCATCAGGCAGCGTTCCTGTCCGATTGATCATCCACCTGTATTCCATCTTGAAACTGAACATTGTCCACGACCAGCTTCAGTTGATCGAATCCCTTTATTCGCTTCCA